>TARA_R100001440_G_scaffold37494_2_pt1 | contig 23504 bp, 36 predicted proteins | sample TARA_R100001440 | Tara Oceans TARA_R100001440 (sample SAMEA2622112) | marine metagenome | biome: marine biome (ENVO:00000447); feature: surface water layer (ENVO:00002042); material: "saline water (ENVO:00002010), including plankton (ENVO:xxxxxxxx)" | depth 5 m
CCTGCAGCAGCTAGATTAGCAATATCTTGTGCTGTTGTCTTTTTTAAATTATTGCTATCATTTATATCTCCAAATAAAATTTCATCTCCTGCTGCAACTGTACCTGAAGTTGCAGAGTTTGGCTTTACACTTAAACTAGGAGTTCCAGAAGTTGCTCCACCATCTAAACCAGAAGTAGAACTTGTAGTAATACCCTCTATATCTCCTGTTTCAGCGGAGATCCACGCTGAGCCCGACCACGCTTTGATTAAATTGTCTGTAGTGTCAAAAAAGATGGTGCCTTCAACTTTGTTTGTAAGAGCAGAGTTTGCTGCACTTTCACTTGCGAAAATAAAGACTATTGAATCCTGTATATCTTGAAATCTTGCCTCTGTTACAAGATCTCCGGTACTCCAATCAAACCAACCGCCTGCGGCCATAAATTTTCTCCTTTATTTTTTTAAGTATAACTAAGGTTTGTATCAATTCCTAATCTATTTACTCCAAGAATCCAAGCTCCTGTTTCTGCTGGACTTAAACCTATAGTCCAATTCCATGTACTAGTGCTTGCATCTACATTGTGTCTAATTCTTTCTATAAAAAGATCATAAGTTTCTATTGTTGTACTTGGAGTTGTTACTTTTGCCTCAACAAAAGTTCCTATATCTAATCCTAAAGCTTTTGGCCATAATGAAGTATTTTGTTGTGGAGTAAAACTTAGACTCTCTATAGTTGTTTGTGGTATTGCATTAGCTCTTACTTTTTGTGCAGCAATACTTGCTGTATTATCATCACTTACGTTTAAAGTTCCAGATTCAGTAAGAACATGACTACCAAATCTCTGTAATGATCCTGAATCTATCGCTATTTGTGTAGTACCTCCTGTTCTTGTTCTCTGTACTGTATTAATTATTTTATTATCATCAAAAGAAGAAATTATATCTACATAAGGTAACTCTCCTACTCCCTGACCAAAAGTAGCTGCAGGAGTAGTTGTATTTGTTAATCTAAAGTTCCGATCTCTAAAAGTAGCTTTTCCATCAGCTGCAATAAAAAAAGTACCATTTTCAGCTAATTCTACTTTCCTTAATGCTGTCAATAGATCATCTGTTGTATCTTGTACTTGTACTTCTAGTTGCCCTGTTGATATTTGTTGATCAGAATATCCAAAAGAATCTAATATGTTTTTTACTCTTACTGAAGATAATTCTTGTGCTTGAGTTAAGGTAAGGTTTGTAGATTCTCCTAGTAAAGATATACCTAATCTCCAACCTATACCATTTAAAGTAGAATTAAAAAAAAGTTTAAATGCATCAACAACTCTTATCTTTGTAGTTGAGTCTGATCCCTGACCTGCATAATTTACCGGAAAACTTTCCACAAAACCATGAAAGATAGTGTAGGTTGTAGAATCGTATGTAGCTTTTATTCTTAATCTTTTTAATGGTTGTACTTTAGATCTATTATTTACTGAATCGTAGTAATGAGTTGTTTGATTCGGAGAGAATCTATTATCTCTATTATCTAATTCTACAATAGCAGTACCTGTTTGAAAATCTGTTAAGTTACTAACTCTACCTCTTGTAGTTTCAAAAGATCTTAAAAAACTTGAAACATCTGTAAAACTTTGTGAAGAGTCTAAAGGATTAGAGTCAAAGGCTATCTCAACTGTGATAGATACGTTAGAATCAAAATTTACTGCCATTATGAAACAAGAAACGTTTTACCACGTTGTTGCATTTTGGTATTAACTTTTTGTACTTCAGTAGCTAAAACTTCATCTTCTAGTATTAAGTTTGTTGTAAGAGTTATATCAGTACCTCCTGTATTATTACTCTGTACAACACTTGGAGGAGTAAGAACAGGTGCTGGAGTTACAGTAGTTGGAGAAAAACCTCCTATTCCAGATCTTTCAATAGCCATAAATTGTCTTAATAAATCTTCTTGATCTATAAGTTTTTTAGTTGCATCTGTTTGTTTATCTGTAAGATCAATAGATTTTAGTAACTCTTCATTTCTTCTTTGTATTGCAGATTCTTGTCTTTGTACTGCTTGTTCTAAGTTTTGTTCTGCTATATTTAGATTTTCTCTTGCAGTAATTAATCTTGGAGAATCATTAAGTAATTCAAATTCTGCCTCTGCTAATTCAGCTGTTGCTAATCCTAGTTCTAAAGTTACGTTCTTACCTTTACTCTGTGCATCTGTAAGTAATGCTATTTGAGTTTGTAATTGTGCTTTTCTAATTGCTGCATTTGCATCGTTTAGATTTTCTTGTATTTGTAATTCTTCTAAGACTTTAAGAGCGTTGTTTCTATTTTGTGTAGCTAAAGCAACATCATCATTAGCAGAACTGATTAAATTTAGTAATCTGTTTCTATCTTGTTCTAATTGGATGTTAGTAAGTAATAAAGCATTTTGTTCGCCAAAAATCGGATTTAAAAATTGATCTATTGTATCTGAAACCTTTTTATATTGTACTTGTTGTTTTAATGCAGCTTGTCTTGATTTTTCTTGTTGTGCTGCAGTAAATCCTGTTTGTATAGCTAATAAATTTTGTTTATCTATTGTTCTATCTGTAATTTCATTTAAAAATCTTTGTTCTTCTGCTAATGTACTCATGTTTGAGATCAAGAAAAAGAAACCACGATCTATATCATCTAATCTATCTAAAGCTAATACAAGTGTTACAACAGAGTTTGCTATACCTGCGAATCCACTTATTAAACTAGGAGTAACATTATTAACAATTTCTCTGAATTTTGGTAGTAATATTTCTAATGCAGGAATTAACTCTGCTCCTATTTCTTCTCTTAAAGATCTAAGTTCTGCTCCTACTGCTCTTGACTGATTAGCGAAACTTTGTGAAGTTCTGGATAGATCTCCTATCTGAACAGCTGCTTTATCTTGGATCAGAGCTAGAGTTGCAAGTGCTTTATCTTGTCTTGTTAGTTCATCTGTAGTACGTTTGGATGTTAATAAAAAGGCTTTTGTTTGTACTTCTGATTCTGTAATGGCGATGCCATAAGTCTTAAGCGCCTCCCGCTCGCCAACGAGCGCGGAGCGAAATGCTTGAAGAACGGGCTCAGCGCCAGCAGAGATATTTGAAAAAGATGCAACATCCGCTGCTATTTTTGTAAGTTCAATAGAAAGATCAGCGGACTCCTCTTGTGTAAAACCTATACCCTGTGCTACTGCACCTAAAGTAGCTTGAAGTTGTTGTGCCTCTCCTACTGTAAGTCCAGCAGATATTGCGAAACCCTCTAGGAATCTTGTTGCTCTTTCTGCAGCAGATCCAAAAGTAGTTCCAAAAGCTGCTGCAGCCTCTTCTGCTGATACTGCTGCATTTACTGCTTGTCTTGAAAAATCTATAAATTGTTTTCCTGCGAATATTACTCCACCTGCTATTGCAGTTTTTTGAAGTCCAGACATACCTGCAGCGAATTTAGCATTAGCTTTGTCTGTTTTCTCTGTTTGTTGTTGAAGATCTTTTAACTCATCAGATACATTATCTAAAGCTCTTGATACTTTATTAGCACCAACAATCTTGATAAACATTTCAAGAGTTGCACTTGCCATAAACTATCTCCTTAATTTAGATCTACTATTAGCTTCTGTAATAGCTTTCTGCTCTTTTTTATTTCTATCAATATAGTATAACTTCCATGACTCAAATTCGCGCATACTCATATTTTTTCTTAAGTAATCAACAGTCATACCTAGATCTTTTGCTAAAGTAAATTCAAAAAGAACTTCTTCGTTATTCTGAAAATTGTTCAGCGATCTCTCGCTGATCCTCCTTAGTCCATGCCATGCATCTATAAATACCGATTAGAATCTTATCTACAATCGTTGGAGTTGCTTTTTGATATAGTTCTTCTATATGTTCTATATCATCAAACTGTGGATCTTTTAGACCCCTTAGAAGTAAATGTTTTTCAAATAACACTTCATTTCTAACTCCATCAACAGTAGATAACTCATTTATTTCAACTGAATCTGCTTTAGTTAATCCTGTAACAATAACAGAGGCATCCCACTCCGGTATTTCTATCTCTTTTTCTGGTAGAGATGGAGCATTAGATATATCCTCTATTTTTAATCTCTTCATAAAGACCTCCTAAAGTTATTTTAAGTATCTCTATATTTTAAGCAGTACCCTCTGTAATATCGCCTGTGAGTTGGAAATTCGCACTGAATCCCACTGCTCCGCCTATATCTGGGCTACGATCATACGAGGTTAGAATTGCTTTACCACTTGCTTTAGGATTACCAGAGGTAGTTCCTATTGGATAGAACTCAAAATCAACTTCAGATCCTAATATTCCGGTTAAGTAACCATTTACAGTTGCATCAAAGCTGCCGGTTAAGGATATAGATCCATCCTTAAGGCCTGATACAAATGCTTTACTAGAATTAGAAAATGCGCTGACCTCGCTAACATCAGCTGTTCTTGAAACTGATACATCTGTTAAGACATTGGAAACATCTCTTAGAGTACCTCCAGAATCATCAAACTTAAATGCTGCGTTCTTACCATGAGTAAATGTTGGCATTATTCTCCTTTATATTCCTTGTCCAAAACTGATAGCAACAGTAAAACTAGGAGAAGATCCTCCAATAGTTAATACTGCTCTAGCGTATCTGTTCGGTGCGCTTGTACTTGTTTTATATTCAGATCCTACTCCTGTTAATTGTGAAAATGTAATGTAATCACTAAACGAGGTATTATCTGAACTTGTTTGGATTTTAGCATCTAATGTAGGAGATGTACCACTTGCTGCGGTTACATGAATTACTCCTCCTCCTCCATTAGTACCTGCTGCTCCAAAATCTACAGAAGTTTCATTACCGGTAGAGGTTTTAGCAGTTGGAGCAAGTAGTGAAAAACCATTAAAATTATCTGTATCAAATTGAAATGATACAGCTACTGATACTACTCCTCCTATATCTGCTGATCTATCGTAGGAAACTTCTATTACTTTACCTAAACTACTTGGATTACCTCTTGTTGATCCTATAGGCATTATTGAAAACGCTGATCCTGATCCTCCAAGTTGTGCTAAAAATTCTGCGTCTGAATCTGGAGAAGAGGTTTCAAAAAAACCGCTCAAAGTAGCAGATCCATCACGAAGGCCACTTACATAATTTTTACTTGAAGAAGTAAAGGTAGATGTTTCAACTACATCAGAAGTTAAAGAAATAGTGGCGTCTGTAAGTGTTGTAGATAAATTTGTATTATCTAATAAAATCTCTGCATCTTTACCATGTGAAAATGTTGGCATATTATTCCTCTTCTTCTTTCATCATTTTACTATCAAACTTTACTGCTGCTTTATTCTTAATCAAACTTCTTCCTATCTTATCAGGTACATCTACAACATCGCCAGCCTCTACTCTGATCTCTTCTTTACCCTCTGGATAGTTTGATCCTATTAATATTTTTATTTTCATTATCCTATTACCTCTACATTAAAAGTTACTCCAAGAAAACTTGTGCCCTGTGTAACTTCATATTCTCCATAATCGGTTGCATTAACTACTCTAACAGACATTGCAGCACCTCCCAAAGTTGTATCTCCCTCAATTGCTGCTTTTATAGAGTTACTTCCAGACGCAGCTAGGAAAGAATCTAAATTATCTTGTCCTGTTTCTGCATCAACTTTTGATACATACAGTATTACCGGTATCTCGTAAGTATCAGATCCTCTCTGCATTGTGGAGTCAAAATTTAAAGAATTGAAAGGAGCTACTAACGCTGTAGGAGGATCAATAAAATCAGGAACATAATCATAGACCATAAGTCCAGATATAGTTTCTAATCTTGTTTTTAATCCTGATCTTATAGAACTAAATGCTGCCATTATCTAACACTCCTTACAATATCATTAGCAATCAATTCTAACATTTTATCGCCTCTCTTCTTTATTTCTTTTTGATTCTCAAAGACTACGCCGCCGATAAAAGGTTTCATTTTTAAACCTCTTTGACTTATCTTCTTAGCAACTAAAAAAGGATTCATTTTTGGATTACCTCTGTTAGCCCATTTATGAAGTCCTGATCCCTCTTTATATGGAGGAAAGAAAGGTTTAGTTCTTTTTACAGGAGTAAAAGATCTAAATATTGGTTTTCCATGCACGAAAGGTGCATATCTTTGATTTGTAGCTAAACTAAATCCCTCTGACATCCTTAATCTGTTTGTATTACCTAATTTTTTTGTATAAATAGATCTTCTTAAGTTACCTGTATTTTTATTACCTCTTCCTTTTTGTGATCTTGGAGATGGAGGTAAATGTAGTCTATCTATTGATTCTTGTTTAAAATCTTTAGCTAAACCATTTACAAATTCTAAAGATCTTTTATTCCAAATACTTTGATTATTTATTGATCTTGATAAATCTAATGCACCATTTAGAGTAAGTTTCATACCCCATATTGCCTATTGTTTTCAATAGCTACTAACCCAACATAAGGCCTACCACTTGCAAGAGTTATTGTAGATTTTTTGTAGTGTTTTACCATAGTTTGTACATCTGGATCTAATTTACTTAAAAACATAATAGGAGCTTGGCCGGTTTCTGGATTACCAGAGAATCCCATTGGACTATTTTTTCTTTGGAAATATCTTGCAGATTGAATAAGTGCTGCTTGTTTTACATCATCAGGAACACTAGGAAAACCAAATTTAGCTGTAATCTGTAGTCCCTGTCTGTGTTCTACCGGTAAAACTTTACCGGATCTCTCTATATTCATAACAATTTTATCAAAAGGTATTACAGGATCTAACTTATCAGCATTATATGGAGCTAATAAGAAATCGGTATTAATAGTCAAAGTTTCATGAACAGATCCATCTGCGTTTAAAGTTTTGACTATTAGTCCTGTTGTAGTTGCAATATCATCAACAAATGCATAATCTAAAAATTCACAATCATACAATCTAGTTTGAACTGTAGAATCTATATCAAATTGCCTACCACAAAACTTTGCAATAGAACTAGAGGCAGACTTAATAGACGCATTTAGGTTGTCATCTTGTCCAGATCCAGAAAGACCTAACCAAGTTTTTAACTCTGATAGAGCACAATAAGTCTGACTCATATTCTATTTATTTTCTTTTGGTTTTACTGCTTTTGTTTTAGGAGCAGGTGCTTTTTTAGGAGCAATCTTTACATCCGGAACAGGATCTCCCATACCAGCGACTAAAACTCCACTTTTAAATGGACAATTTTTACCTTTACCAAATTTACCTGTTTCAGAATCTTTCCAAACAAAATCAGTTTCTTTTTCTATAATTTTCATATTTAAACTTTCTTCATGGAATACAGAGGCAATCACTTCGTTACTCATAACAAATTCATGCCTCTGATCCATAATTTAACTTATTCTATATCGTTAATTCTTGTAAATGCTTGTGGTTTATAGACCGCAAGGGCATATCTTAGAGATGCCTTAACAGTTAGAATATCTTTACCGAAATCTCCATCTTTAGCAGAATCTGAAATCTGTAATTCCATACCTCTTCTAAATACATGGTTAGCAGCAAGACCACCACCGAATTTACCAACTACTACATCTATTGTCGTAGAAACAGCACCACCTATTTGTGAAGATTTAACAACCGGTAATCCCCAAATTGTTGGACTTCCAGCAAGTGCAGATGCACCTAACATGAAATTATTATTTCCATCAACTTGTGAAACTAAAGCGTTATAAGCTGCAGGGCTCATTAGTACCGCATCTGGTGCTAACTTGCCATTTACCTCAATATCTTTAATACCATCTAAAACAGTTCTTAACTTACCTCCAGCAGTTGCAGGAAATGCACCAGCTGTATAAGTAATTGTGTTAATGCCTGCATGTTGTGTAAGTCCTTTAATATCTGGAGCTACACCACCACCGACTAGGAATTGTTTCTCTAATCTTTGCATGACATGGTTTGCTAATCTTCCATCAAAATAAGCTCTAGCTCCTGCTTGATCTTCAAGTAACTCACTTGTTATCGGTAGAGTTGTAATGAATTTTCTAACAGGTGCTGTAACTGCAGTGTAAGAAAACGCATCTTCTCCAGATGCAGCTCCCTCTGCTTTTTCTGCAGCATTGTTAGTGCTTGATTCTTGTAAGAAGTAATAAGTTGTTTGATCTGTATTAATTGAATCTACGAGATCTAAAGCTGGATTAGGATTCGGCTCTATCGCAGGAATAACCTGTTGATAGATAGTATCTCTAGTCCATACTGAAGTTGTAACAGTAGTTTTAGACTCAAAAGGAACATTTTTAATACCATGATCAACAAAAGACTTATAAGCTTTTGACTCTAAAAATTGTTGTCCAAGAGATTTTGCCTCTTCTTGTTCTGGCTCCGCATAAACAGGAACTCCAGAAACTTTCTTTGAAGATTCTATTTGATCGTTATTAGATTTTGCAACTTCTTCAAGATCTTGTATTTCTGTGATCTTGTGTTGTAAATCTGCTAACTCATCATTTCTCTTTTTGATTTCTTCTTTTTGATCGGAAGAAAGTTCAGACAAATCCTTTACAGAATCAAAAATCTTAGCTAAGTCCTCACGCTTTGCAGCGCTTTCGTTCTTGAGTTCTCTTAAACTCATATCTATTCTCCTTTTGCTAAGTTCTTTTGAACTTCTATAAATAACTCGTTATCTTTAACAGGATCATAACCATAACTATTAAGAAGATCATCCAACCTATTAAAAGTTGAATTTAATCCCTCTAAGTATTTGGATATGAGCTCTGTAGATTTTGAGCTAAGTGTTTTTTTCTCAGAGTTCCTTAGAAGAGCAAGATCTTCTATTCTCTCTGTAAATGCTTTAATCTCCTCTAGTGAAGATACAGCATGTTCTCCAAGTCTTTTACCCTGTTGAGAGTTATCACTTGAAACTTTTTTATCTTTTAAGCAGTTGCCATCTTTATCATAAGTGCATTTTTCTTTTCCATAGGCTTTTACTTTTTCATTATTAACATATTCATTGTGAGTTGCACATGGCATATAAATCATAGTGCCATCCTCTTTTTCGTGTGTATGAGTACCCTCACAACCTATCTCTTTTGCTCTTTCTGCGGCCTCTTGTTGTGTTGTGTATTCATCTTGTCCGACCATTTCCTTAACTTCTTCAAATTCCTGATCAACATCATCTATATCCTCTTCTTCTGGATCTTCGTTTATTAATCCAGATTTAAGAGCTTGTACGAAAGAGTTCTGCTGTGCTCCAACAAGAACAGGAGAAACCTCCCATACTTTGACATCTTCTAAGACTCTTACCGGAACTTCTTCTCCTTTTGAGTCAATATGTGTTCCTTTACTTGATTTCATTACTTGAAAACCATAAGAAAATTGTTGCATATCGGACATTGCTTTTACTGTGTTATAAGCCTCTTTACCAGCCTCAGTATCTAAAAAATAACCTTTGAAAACTGCTTTTTGATTATCAGTTTCAATAATTCCTCTACCAATAACCTTAGACCAATCATGATTCCAGACTAGAGGTACTTTGTTACCATTATAACCAGATCGTAACGCTCCCTGTTTTGTAACATCTTGATCAGAATCAATAGTATCAAATAAAGAAAATACAGCCTCTAGGTATCTTCTATCTCCCTCTTCTTTTAACTCAATAGGAGCATTTTTAAATGATAACTCCTCTGGCCTTTTTATTTCACTCATCTATTACCTCAATATAAGCTTCACTACATCTACAGTTTGCAATTAATCCTATCGGTGCGTTAGGATCTCTTGGCCTGTCTAACTTAATTCCATTATACAGATAAAAACTATTCAGAGGAACTCTTTGATTGTCTAACTCAAAATGTGCCTCTCTTACGATTCCATCTCTCCTGCTGATCCACTCTTTTTCTAAATTCTTACCGGTTGATTTAGCTGCTCTCTCTTGACTCCAAGAACTAACCTTACCTACTTCAGTTCTAGCTATATTCTTAGCTCTTCCTAAGTTTTGTCCTCCTAAAACAGTATTAATGCGTTTAGATAATTCATTGAAAAACCTATCTCCCTCTGGAGTATTAGCTATAGGATTAACTATTCCTAGATCCTCAAATTCTTTTATTGTGTTTTCTATTTGTTTAAAAACTCTTCTCTTAGTTGTATTGTTAAGATCGTTCATTACTTTTTTAGCGTTTTCTTGAACAAATCCAGCAGCCTTACCATCTTCAAATAATGATCTAGCTGCAACCGGTATTTCTCTTTGTCCTCTGTAAAAACCATCTTCTACAATCTTTCTAATACTTCTACCCTGTGGAAGAATCCCTGCTACTGTAGTAAATACTGTTCTAATAGATTCTTCTGGATCTATTGTTACATCAAGATCAACAGGATCAGCAGCTTTAAAATTATCATTTGCTGGAAATAAATTATCGTAAGTTCTAACAGTAAAATCATCTCCAATACTGTAAAACAAAGGAAGTAATTCTTTATCAAACTTTGATTCTGATAAAAATATCTCTACGTTAGTTTCTAAAGATCCTAAATCGTTAGATCCTTTTGCAACATTTACTAACCCTCTTTTTTGTCTGTTTAGTTCTTTAGAATATACTCCGGACATATAATCTATCCATACGTTTTCTAGGTTATTTATAGCAGACCATAATTCTTTCTTATCTTGTTCTGACTTATAATGTTTTACTGTAGGTAGTCCAAGATATTTAGTTGTTGGCTCCTCCCATCCAGATAAATTATATTCAAACGTTTTTTCTTCTTTGACTTTTTCTGCTTGTCTGTTTGCCCAATCGTATGCTCTCATCTTGTTAGATTTAGATATATCCCCTCCCCAGAGTAGCCAAGCAACTTGGCCAGCTGTAGGCTCTAAAATTTTTCCAGACAAGTAATCATCAGCAGCATCTGAATCTAAATCTGATTCATGCCTGCTAAACCATGCGGCCATACGAATAACTTTATTTTCTGAAATCTTTCCATTAGCCATATCTCTGGCCTCTCTTTTGGTTTTATCGGTTAAACCACTACCAGCGAACTCTAATAAATCCAAACCTCTTTTAGCGTTCTTCTGTATGTAACTAGGAACGTTATCAATAGCTTTCTTTCTTCTTCTAGGTTTCTTTGGTTTGCCGTATTTATCATCTGACGCATCAGGATGATCTGGAGGAAGTAAATCTGTATCAAAAGGAGATCTAGGAAACTTACCTGTCTTTAATGCTTTTAAGAACGAATTTACGCGGGCCATTGCCCATTGATCAGCTGAGGTTACGTTACCTCTTACGCTGCCTGGATTATTTCTGTAAGCTCCTACTCCTCTTTCAAAAACCTTTCTTAATTTACCAATAGTTACTCTATACTTTGGACTACTTGAATTATGATCCTCAACTTTTTTCTTAAGAGCTTTTTCTACTCTAGCTGATAATTGTTTTTCTTCTGTATCTATTGGACTTATAACTCTTAATTTAGATACTTCTACCTCTACTGTACGATCTGTTTCTTCGTGTCCTCCATCTTCTAAGATAGCCCATACCTTTACTGACGCTGTTTCTTCTGTAGTATTTATTGATTTAATTACTCCATTTATCGTACTTGGAGGATCAGGATCTTTATCAATACTCCATGAAACAGAATCTCCAACTTTTATATCTCCTATTTTTGCTTTAAAATTTAGTTGATCATTATTGTTTTGTTGATACATAATAGCATTACCAGAATCAGAAATTGGAACTTCAACGATAGATAAGTTTCTTACAAAATAATCTCCATTATCTAGTGGAGGTAATTGTGTAGATGTTCTAGCTTCATTAACAGTTACGAAACCTGCATTAAAACCCTGTGTAATTCTAGCCATTGTTGCATCTTCATCCTGACTAAGTGCTCTTACATCTGATAAATTATATCGGAAACAATATTTACTATCTGATTCAAAGTCTTGTAATAAGAGTTGTTTTGTTAATTCATTAGCAAAGTGATTCCAACTAGGTATAAGTTTTTGTTCTGTGAAGAACTCTCTTAACTCTCTTACGTTGCTGTAGGTTGCGCGTTCTAGTCCTGATCCGAGTCCTGCAAGGATTGCAGGCACGCCTAAAACTGCAGATATTCTTTCTTCGTTTATGTATCTAAGTTTTCCTATTTCAAGATCCTTTGGACTGAAAGAAAGAGTTTGTATATCTACTTCTCCTCCAGAGATTACTAAAGGCCTACCTCTGTTCTCTCCTCCAAATCTTCTTCCAAATACTTCTGCTATATTCTCTGCCTCATCGCTTGTCATTGATAAATCATTTTTAGGAGATATTACAACACTAGGAACTCCTGTATTCTTTACAAGAGCAGCTCCCATTTGACTTGCTGCTGCATCTCCTAAAACTTCTACCATAACTGATCTTAAAGGAGCTAATCCTCTTCTGTGATTTCTAGGATCTATTCTTTCTCTTAGGTGGATTATATCTTCCGGAGGTATAACTAAAGTATTACCTTTTTGTTTATATTCGTAAGAAGTAATAAGTTGTTCGTTGTTACCCTTTACCTCTACCATATCTGGTAAAAGTGGTATTAATTGTGCAACATTACCTCCCTCATTTTTTAACTTAAGAAGAAACGCATCTCCATAAACAGCAACCGAAGTCATAATATAATTATTAAATAAATTAGAACTCATGTTTGGATTAGGATTCATTATAAGATTACTTGCTGGATGATCCGGTACTAACTGTAATCCCTCTTCTGTTTTTATATACACTTCAAGAGGTGGTTCAGAATAAGCAGTACCTAATACGTTAAGGCACGCTAAAGCTGCAGAGTTACCCTCTGGGCTCATTTGATTTACTCCGGAATAATATCCCGCATCTGTATTAAATGGAAAAACTATTTGAGAAGTAGGAACATTTCCATACATCTTCTTATCTACATCTGATCCCTGTTGTTTAAAGAAACCTCTTATATTATCTGTTAAACCCATCTAGGTAACACTCCAATTCGTTTTCCTTACTATTCCAAACCTAGCTGCATAACTAAGTGCATCTACCTGATCATCATGAGAGCCAGCAGATGGAAAGCTCGTAAGTTCTCTTTCAAATTCTATCAACCATTTAGCATTTTTCAAAAACCATATACTGCCATTTTCTATTCCAGCTGCAGCAGGTACTGCTCTAGCTGTTTTAGATTTATCTGCTTTAAGATTCCTTATAGGTAGTCCTGATCTTCTTGCCATCTGTATAATACCTAAACCAAAAGAAGAATCTTCTACTCCTAACCAAGACATGTTATATTTATCAATCATTGATTCTATTTTTGGTAATAGTTCTGGAGCCTCTAATCTAGCTCTAAAAACATCTAATACAAGTAACTTACCACTAGGAGATGATCCTACTGTTACTATTACAGAGTAATCTGCTGTTTCTTTAACACTAAGAGCAGTGTCCATTGTTCCAAAAATAGATAGATCACTATGTTTTATTACTTCATCTCCAACTATATATTCTGGATCTTCTTGATCAATAACCTCAAAATATTTAAACCACTCTCTTTTAAACATGTGTCCAACTTCTGTAAATTCTGCTAGAAACTCCTGTGCATAAACAAGTGATCCTAATTCTTCTTTAGCTATCTCTAATTCTTTTGGATCTATTCTGGGAGATTGCTGAGTTGGATAATGAAATACGATCCAATCTTTCCTATTCTTCGCTGATTCAAACAACTCATGAAACCAATTAATCCCATTAGGAGTTGAGATCATAAGACTTTTACCTTTATTATCTGCAAGTATAGGCCTTACTGTGTCCCATGTTTCTTTCTCCATGTAAGCAACTTCATCAAAGATTACAAGACTAATACCACCTGCACCTCTTAAAGATTCTGGTTTATTAGCAGATTTTATCTGTATTGATCCATTATTCTTTAAAACTATTCTTTTTTCTACTTCTCTTGTTTCTGCATAATCTTCTGGTAATTGTCTAACTAAAGACTTAAGGTTTAACCATGCTTCTAAACTTTGTGGATATACCGGAAAGATAACCCATACCTTTTGCCCTTTTAATGCTTGATCAATAGCTGAAACCAAACTTAAGGTACTTTTGCCCCACCTGCGACCACAAACAGCTATAATATGTCTGTGTTCGTTAAGAGCTTTAATTACCTCTAATTGTCCTTTATGTAAATCCGGAGGAGTTGCTTTAATACTCTGGATCATCTTGCTCCCAATCCCATTTAAAATTAATCTGTGGATAATCAACCTGTGTTACTTGTACTTGTGGATTTCCTAATCCATATATTTGTGAAATCATTTTATAACAAATATCTAATATTCCTTTTAGTTCTGTTGGATTCATTGATGCAAGATCTCTTTCGTTTATTTCGTTAATAATTTTAAATATTAAAGGTTTTATTTCTTCTGCAAGATCTCTTACAGTTTCTCCAACTTGAGCTAAAACAATAGATATGATCTGTTCATTTAACATTTTATTTATAGCATTTATACGATCTACCCATTGATTTTTACTAGAAATCTGTTGAACTCTACGATCAGTAATGCCGAAGTTATCTGAAACCTTTTTTAATGATCTTCTCGCTCCTAGATCCATATAATATTTGAATCTTTTAAAGTCTATATTAGATTCTCCTACTTGTTGTTGATAAGGTAAAGCCAAAGACATATCATCTATAAAATCCATGTTCTTATTATAAAGGATATGAAATTAATTTATCTATCATAGTTTTAATATCTGGATTATTTTTAATAAATGATGCTTTTTTATTAAAATTTAATTTTCTAAATACCCAAAATGTTTTAATATATTTATTTATATAAATAAAATTATTATGATATTCACAAAAGATATACCCTGTTTGGTTTGATACTTTAACTTTTTCAACATAAAGAGATCTACTGTTGTATCTTGCATGTTTTTTGAAAATCTCCCACTCATCAAGTGTTAATAAAAAACCATGTTTATTAACAAATTCAGAACATTTCTTTTTCCAATTTTTAGATAATGGTATGACTAAAATATATTCTATTTCTTTAAATACTTTTTCACTCATAACCTATCTAATGAAAATTTTTTTAGCTCAGGGGACAACTTAAAAATTTTTTTTAATGCTGATGCATATAAGCTTCAAGATAGGTTATTCTATCTCTAAGATTATCAAACTCCCAAGACTCTAACTGATTATTTTCCAGAGTTGTTATCTTTTTCAAAAGATCTTGCCACTCCCATTTTTGCAATTCATAAGCTTGTGAATCATTAGGAGGATTATTTAATTCTGAAATGTATCTTGCTTGAAAGTCCTCTACTTTCCACTCTAAATCTCTTACCTTTTGATCCAGATTTTGATAGTTGGTTTCAAGTGTAATTAAACGTGTTTCTAAATATTCAGCGTTATAAGCTATTTGTTCTAATGCTCCGATCTTCTCATAAAGAACAGCTATATCATTAGAAACCATTGTTGATTCTTTTAATGTTTCAAAGTCATATTCTATTGTGTTCATACGTTCATCAATATTAGTAAGAGTATTTATTACTGCTCCCAAACTTTGAACTCCAGCCCCAATAGATCCCATCAAAGTTATTGCTGTAACAACTAAAGCTAGATTATCTTTTATCTTACTTATCATAATTTACACAATGTAATGAACATCCACAACATAGGATCTTACATCTACACATTATCCACCTAATTTAATCAGGATTTCTGTTATCGCGTTGTTTAACTCTTGTTCTCTAATAGCTAAACTCATAATATCATCTTTAAGATCTGCTATCTGTACAAGTAAAACTGCGACTTCTTGTTGTAAATCATTTACAGTTTTGAATAACCAACCTACTAGCGCAGCTAGTCCTCCCTGCAATATTTGACTTAAATTTACTTGTGCTTTCATAATATTAATGTAGAGGTAAAACACAAAATAAGGAAATTCTAATTGTATCTTTTATCCCAGATTCATTGAGGTAACAACTTTTTTTATTATTACTAAAATATTTTATTTTACCCTTTTTCCAGAGTATTCTCTTTGTTTGTGGATCAACAATTCTATAATCAGTTGGAACTATAAACCTTACCTCTTGATTTTTTTTATATTTGATCCCTCTGTATTCAACTATTATATTTCTCCCTGTAGTGCATTGTTTTCGCAGCTTTCCTGTATTTATATTGATCTAAACCTCTACTAAGTAATTTATCCTCATCATCAACCATATTTACATAAATTAGATGTAAATAATTAATAAGTGTTTCTGCCTGTTCTTTTTGGAATTGTACCATCCCTTTATAAGTTACTGTTTTAATATTGAAAGATCCATCATTATTAAGTGTTATATTTACTCCGCTTAATGAATTTTTAACTACGCAATGAAAACCTAACCCTCCCTGTTCTCCAAGTTCATAATCAGGAAAGACCTCATAAGGTTTCTGTATTTTATCTAAAAGAGTATGTTCATTAGCAATAAACATCATTACAGTTCTATAACCAATATTTATTTCATCTGATTTATATTCCATTAAAACAAGCTATCTACAAAATACTCAACTTTCAACTTATACATAAATAATTTATGATTATGTTCAGTACAAACAAAACCTATAATGTCATGTCCCTCACTTCTTAACTCTGAAATTCTTTGAGCATAATCTTTGATCCTGTTTTCAAAGATAAATACTCCAGAACAAACGTAGGTATTCTCATTTCTTTTTAATATATTTAATATTGTTTGTTTATCACTCATATTCAACCTCCAAATAAATTAAGTTGAATCTTCATATCTTGAAACTCAACCTCATAATTTTTATTTTCTCCTTTAGGATATTGTAAAACATCTAATTTAAAATCTCTCATTATAGATCTTTTATCTGTTTTACTTCCTAAAATCTGTATATATCTATGCTTACCCTCAATATTTTTCTTTTGTAAATCGTAAAAATTTATAATATCTTGATTAGATATTTGATCTTTTGTTTTACCTATTTCTTTTTGAAATGTAGAACTATGTTTTTTATGTCTAAAGTTTTTAAAGTGAAACTCTTTACCATCTGGAAAGGTATATTGTATTGAGTTACTTGAAATACCGGTATAAATAAAATTAGTAGCTTGATAAATATAACCATTGTGGCCGTTGTTTGGATCTGCGAAACTTACAATAATTAATGGTTTTGGTAATAATTTAAAAGATTTTGTAACAAATTGACTTAAAGCATTTTTAGGAAGATCATCAACAGTAATTAACCTATTTAATTCATAAACTATTTTTTTATATTTTTCTCCAGCTATTGATTCAGCAAGAGTTGCAGATGGACTCATACCATAAGTTACAACTCCTTTTATCTCTTGATCTATATATAGACCATAAGCATAAGAAACTGAACAAAGTCTTTTAGCATAATGTTTATTTAACAACCAATCGGAATAAACTGATTTAGGTACTTTTTGTACTGATATTTGCATAATAAACTCTTCCATCATTAGACCAATTTTTTTTCTCTTTCCAATAGGTAACATCACAATCAGAACAAAGAAAAATAAAACCTCTAAATATAGTTCCTCTTTTTTTCCAGAGATCACACTGATTACATAAAAACCTAGTAGGAGTCATGTTTATCCCAACATTTCTTACTACTATTCCACCAAGACCAATCTCCAACATTTCTTACAATCCATGAAGATACTTTGACATTAGTTTCCGGATCATACATATCTAATTCTTTTTTATATATTTTTTCTTCTAACCATGTTTCTGTGTTTGAATTTACTTGAAACAATCCCTGATCAAAAGATCCATCATTGTTTTTACCGGTAACTTTAGATCTTCCAGAAGATTCACAATATAAAACAGTTATGGCAAGAGAGGATTCCTCTGACTGAAAGTATTTGTTTATTAAAGGAATCCACTCCTGCACTTCTTTTGCTACCTCACATTGATAAGATGTATTGATTATTTTGTAGATATTTATCGTTGTTGGCTCAATACTCCCTAACAAAAAACAAGATAACAAAAGACTTATCATATTGCCCAATCTTTAATATATTTATTGTGTTTTCTAGGAGTACCATCCATATTTAAAGTACCCTTAGCTTTATTATCACAATTACAATTTTCTCTATAAATAACCCATCCATACAATTTACTAAATTGATATGCATATTTTCTTAGAGATCCTTTATTAAACTCTGGATCAAGAGAACAGATTTCCTGATCCATTTCAAAAAGTATGCGAATTTTTTGTCTATCTGACATTTCTATTAACGTTCTCATACCCATTTCAACCTCCTTTATATATTCTACTCTATTTTACTCTACTCTACTCTGCCTCTGTAATGTTACTTGTTATAACATTGTTACAACGAATAATATTACTTAATTTCATCTTTTATTTCTGGATGAATCTTCTTTTGTATTTCTTTGTATTTTTTATGAGATTCCTCCATTTTTTTTCTTTTACGATATTCCGCTTGTCTTTTTGCGTTCATTTTTCTATATGAATCTAATTGATTATATTTATCATCCCAATCATGTACAAAATATCCGGTTTTCTTTTTATCAACAAAACCAGCTTTTATCATTGGATTTAAAAGATCGTTACCACTCCAGATTAAATCCTTACATAATTGAGCTTGAGGAATCTCTCCTCCTCTCTTACCAAATTCAAAAGAATACGCCCACAACTTAACTAAAGATCCAATAGCTTCCATTTCTGATAAGTTGTTGTTTCTAGCGAATAAGATAAGTTTAGGATTTCTTAGTAGAGATATATCTACTTGCACCCATCCTGACATTATTCTCCTTAAACTTGTTCTGATTTTTTAAATGTTACTATGTCTTGAATAGTATTCTTTATAGTTTGTAAATTATTAATATTTACATCATTTTTATTAATATGAAGTTCTCCAAGTGCTTGTGCAGCTATTAACTTTGCTTTATCAAGATCGTTACCGGTTAAACTCAAAGTAAAGTCCTTAATATTATCCATTAAAGCTTGTTTCTTTTGAGATACATCTTCAACCAATCCCTCATCTTCCAGATCTTTTACTTTTTCATCTAAAGACATAACTTTATTAACTTTAAAATTAGTTTTTGGTGTATCTTCATTTTCATATTTATATGTTACTTTTTGTTTTTGTATTGGTTTCTTTTCATTTTTACTAGGTGCAATACCCTCCATCTCTTCGCTGGTAGGCTCTGATCCAAGTAATACTCTTAAACATCTACCCCTAGACTTTTGTTCAGCTTTCTCTAACCAATCTCTTTCGTTACTTTGTTTTGATCCATGTCCGGTACATTTAGGAACATCTGATCCATCTTCATAAAAAGATGTTTTAAAAACTACCATTTCTGAAGTTTTTTCTACTATTTCTGTAACTAATCTACCCTCTGGATATTGTTTATTCATTTCCTTAATAAGATCATCAACCTTTACATAATCTTCTAAGAATTTAGGCATTTGTTGTTGTGCCATCTTCAACCTCCTTATTTCTTCCTAAGTATTTCATATTTGTACATCCATCAAACTGTGCATTACCCCATGCAGCACTTTCTGCAACTTGGAATCCTTTGTCTGTTGATATTGTGTATAAATACAATCTACCTATATTTCTGTTCCAATACATAAATCTATAGATCCATGTAAATTTATTTTTTCTAACTTCTGGATATGCCTTTACCATTAGATTTCTCTCCAGTCAAAATCAAGTTTATGCTCATTATCTTTGTACCAATCTACAGTTCTATAACCATTTTTTATTGCACAATCTGTACAAACTTGAACTTTAACATCAAAAGATATATGATTCTCTATAAATTTTGATGTTTCGCAATATTCACACATTAGAAAATATTATCTTTGTTTAAAACTTCTCCCTTATGGAGTCTTACTTCAAAATCATATTTTTTACTCATGATCTTGTGTTCTATCCACAACAATAAATACGCACCACCAAATAATATAATTATTAGTGATACCAAGATTAGTCCTATATAGATTCTTTCTTGAATCATGATTTCAACCTCCTTTAGAATTTGATTCTTCTTCTTACCTCTTTATTTACTATATTTTTAATTCTAATTTTGTCTTTATCAGAAAGTAAAGTACTTTCCATTAATAAATTAAAAATAGACCACATATCTGAAGAAATCTCTCCAAATACATAATGGTTTCTTTCTGTTTGTGTTGTGTATTGAAAACGATCTCTTAGAAGTTTATCTACCTCTTTTCTAATCTGTTCAGTTCTCCTATCAGATTCATCAGTTCGTTTTCTGTTATCGTAAAAACTACTCATATCAACCTCCTTTTAGTTCTTTTTTTATATGATAAATATGATTAAACTTTTTTTCTAATATTTCTACATGTTTTTTATGTACACTTTTAGAAAATATCGGAGTAACTTGTTCATATTCAAAATAATGCATTTTCGCGTAATAATCTATGTCATAAAATATATTCTCTACTATTTCTAAATCAACAAGATTTTTAATTGAATAGATTACCTGTTCTCCTTTACCAACTTTTTTAAATGTAATATTATTTTTGAAAAAGTGTTTTAGATCCTTTTCAGTAAATTCAGTAATCCTACCATTGTCTATATCTTCAGATCTATTTAAATACATGAGTTCTTCATCACAATTTCTATAAATACTATAAGATATTACTACTTGATAATTATTCATTTCAACCTCCTACTAATATATTACTATATAAAAAAAATTTTGTCATACAAAATAAAAAAAAATTGTCATCAATATATGGTATAAATAATACATAAAGAGAGAGAGTCCTAATAACATATCTCCCCTTTGAGTATATGTTGTACCCTAATTCAACCTCCCTCTCTTGCTTAACAAAAGAGGAGGATAACAATATCCTCCTCTTTTTTTTATGTGTATGAGCTATTGCTAGTCCATACAGATTATTTTGTTATTTGTTTTTTAGCATACGTTTTGATTACTGACAATGCCGCAGATCCTCCAGAAATCGCTGCAAGTTGTAAAGCAGACGCATCAACGCCAACAAGTGGGCTAATAGTTAATGCACCGATAAATGCCTCGCAGAAAGTCCAGAAGGCTCGCTCTAACATGTCTTTAAGATCTTCAGACATATCACTCCTCTTCTTTTAATCTTGTTTGTATCTTTTTAAATTGATTACATTTTTTTGTTATACAAACAAAAACTTTATCTATAAGTTCTAGTTTAGTTCCACAGGAACTACATTTTAAATTCATTAGAAACGATTTAGTTTGCTTGCATCCCTTTTAGGATTATTGTTTGTCTAAGAGCTTTCATATCAGCTTTCAAATTTTGCATATCTGTAGATAATATTTTCATTAAATCCTCCTGATTTTCTGAAACTTGAAAATTATTAACAACATAATCTGTTGATTTATTAGATAATATTGTGCCATCATAATCAATATACTCTACCCAGACATCCTCCCCAGATAGAATTGCATCTCTTATAGGTGGATATATGGACTTGTAGGCCGCTGTAGAACTCCCTATGAAGTTTTCTTGTGAAGTTTTTCCAACCAAAAGGCAGCCTGCCGTGTCCTCATCGCTGTTGCCTACGTGCCATAAAATATACTCAAAATTAGGTACATTATTAACTAAGATCATACCTTTATGCCAATCTCCATATTTAGCTAAGTAGCGCGTATGGAAACCGCCCTCTGCTCTAAGTGATAATTTATATTTGCCTGCAGGTATTCTGGTTTCGCCCCATACTTTAGTTGTTCGTGCCTCATCTTCAAGAGTATATGCTAAGAAAGACCTTACGTTATCAGTTACATCAAATAAGAGTCCATTAGTGAAATCATCTTGACTATTAAATCTTAATACTTCTAGTTTCATTATTTACCTTATAACCTTAATATAATCCCATTTCTGTTCTCCTCCAATTACAAAAGTTAATAATCCAGATCTTGACCGATCTCCTTTAGTATTCTCAAACCACTCGCTACCAGAATCAAGAGTTGGAGCTTGTATAATTAAACGATCAGAAGATTCATAAGCAGAAAAATAATGATAATGGCCATGAAGAATAATATCTGCATCTGCTATTGCATTTCTTGAAAATGCTTGATCGGAGATCCATTTCCTAGATTTTGCTTGAGAGTTCATCCCACCTTTCATCTGGTGCCCATGAAGAATAGATATAGTTGTATTTGATATTTCAAAAGTCAAAGATAATTCATTATCCGGTATCATAAATAACAATCTATCCTTATATGCTGGAGCTTCATTAAAAATCTCTTGTAATTCTTCTGCTAACATTACATCTTTATTATCTGCGAACGTAGTATAAGATTTTCCATTTTTACGATTTTCGCCATGGTTGCCACCTATAAAAGCTACTAGACCTTTGTTAAACAAAGGCATTATCTCTTTTATAAGTGTATAGATCATCCTCCTAGCTACCTTTTGTTGTGATCTTTCATCTAAAATTGTTGAAAATTCTTGCATAGAATAATGATTACTGCAGGATTCTACTAAATCGCCAAGACCAGCGAACAAAACTTGATCTATGTTCTCTGTTTTTTGTAGTTTTTTTATCTGATCTTTAATTTTTGGTATATACGATACAAAACGATTAATAGATCCCTCTGTACCCACCTTACCAATCTGAAAATCTGATAAACATATTGTAAAAGTTAGTGAATTTTTTAGTTTCTTTTTCTTTTGTGGTGGTTTTTTACTACTTGCTAATTTAATTAGTTTTTCTATGTCTTTATCTGGTAAATGCTTATCAGTAGATACTATTTTAGCTTTAAAATAATATAATCTTTCTATAGATCCACCGCCTATGTTAGAATCCCAAAATCTTATCTCTGCGGTATCTTCTAAAACTTTATATTTATAAGCGTCTTTACCAAAATATGACTCTAATTGTTCTTTCCAATCTATTTTGTTGTTTTTTTGTGGAGAACTAACGATTTCTCCGGTTTTTGTAGATGTTTTATAGGTACAAGATGGCTCAAATCCTTTTGGATGTTCTATTTTTCTTTTTTTGTGTTGTGGTGATCTATTTTTTACAGTTTTGTTATATTTTTCTAAATTATTTGATTCTACCATTTCTAAAATCCCTAAAGTATCTTCTAACTGTGTTGTAGTGAAGATGAGAAAACTGAACATAGTTATCTACTAAGTATTGTGCAGCTATAGTATCTGATATATATTTTTCTTGTGCATCTTTAGCGACTTTGAGAAAGATCTCTTTTGCGTCTGGATTATTTAAGACAAATCTTCTTGGAGAATATTGAGCCGTAGTGCTTAAGCGTCCAACTGTATTCTTCTTAGTCCAATTTTCTAAATTTTCCATACAACCCTATTTAAGTCTAGGTTAGGCTGGTATTATGACAAAATTTAAGGTTTAGGATTATCAGCTTTTACTTTATCAATATGTTCATTCCAAGTAGTAGTGTTATTTACACTATCCCAATACTGCATATCTAATTGATCTGGAATAGAAGCATAAGCATTTTGTCTATTTTCAATTACTGTTAGTTCTGCAATCTTTGCATTTACTTCTTCTTCAGTTGGCATTGTTGCAGTTTCATCTAACAATTCAACATTATTATATGTT
>TARA_R100001440_G_C2523556_1_pt1 | contig 23420 bp, 31 predicted proteins | sample TARA_R100001440 | Tara Oceans TARA_R100001440 (sample SAMEA2622112) | marine metagenome | biome: marine biome (ENVO:00000447); feature: surface water layer (ENVO:00002042); material: "saline water (ENVO:00002010), including plankton (ENVO:xxxxxxxx)" | depth 5 m
TTTTTTTTTTAATGCTTTTTCTAAACGTGCGGACATTTGTTTTTGTTCGTCCTCATGTGGTTTTCCGTAATGATATTTTTCGTCTTGTAATGCTTCATCATATTCGTCATGAGTTGCAAAAGGCATATAAATTTCATTGCCGTCGTATGTGTGAGTATGATAACCTTGACCCTGACCGTTCCAACCCATTTCACGCGCCCTTCGTTCTGCTTCTTCTTGCGTAGTGTAGGCGTCATGGAACGCGGGTATTTTTTCTTTAAACATTTTATCGACGTTTTCTGTGTCTGGTTCAAGTGTTAAATCCGAACCGCCTAACGGCGCAAGATTTAATGGAATAAATATTTCATTCATTTGCTCATTGTCTTCAAACATTCCGTAATTCATTGCTTCACGTTTTTCATTTGGCGTCAACCACCATGAAGACGACATCTGCGAAACAACTTTGTCCATTTCTTCTTGCAACTCTGCGATTCCCGTGAAGTCAAAATCAATGCAAAGTTTTTCACCATATTTAGGAACTAACCAACGATTTAATTCGTCGCGAACTTTTATTAATTCAGGAATCACCGCGTTTTGATATAATGATTTTTTTGCTTCACGCATATTATTAAACGTTGACGATTCTGTATTATTTAACAAAGAAACCGGCACGTTATAAATATTACACAAATCCTTTATTGACGCGTTGTATTGTTCGATTAATGATAAATCTGACGCACTCAGTCCAAAGTTGACCCAAGACATTTTTTTTGGTGAAATAAGAATGTCACCAGCATTGCTTGAACCTTGATGACTTTGTCTGAATTTGTCTTTTAATTGTTGCGCTTGAACTTCATTGATTCCGTCTTCTTCTTGGGTTGTCAAAATACCTCTTGCGGTTTGATTCTGTAAATATTTAACGCCGGTTGTAACTGCTTCATTGTTAGTTGTTAACGAACGAAAACCCGCTTTCAATGGTGATTGACCGTAAAGGTTAGAACCCGAACCGTTGTAATTAGGATTAAAATTTTTAATGTGACAAATCAAATCTGCGGGAATCTTATAAGTTCCGTTGTAATTCAAAGAATAATCCTTAACCGGTTCTAACAATCCACCAGAATTGATTTCCATGTGTTGCGACGGCAAAATATAAAGTTCCTTAAATTTTTCAGCATTAACACCAGAATCCGGCGCGATTCCGTATATATAACGATTCCCCGTTAACAATCCAAATGCAATCAATTCTGTCATAAATGAATTATATGATTGCGCTGGATTTGGTCGATTTAATAATTCATGTAATTCGGTATCTTCTAATTCAACCATTGCGTCTTTACGAATCATTCTTTGACGCAACATTGATTCTGTTGTTTGCAATCCTGACGTTAATGATTTATATTTTTGATATTTATTTTCTGATTGTTTTTCATAAACTTGAAATGGAATAATTCCTGACGCCCTTGTTATAATATTTATTAAAGAATAAACGGTTGCATTTTGTCTGTAACCGTCATTAATAAATGATTCGTCGTTCTCTGCATTAAAAACAACAGATGAACCAAGATAATTATAAATTGCTCTGTTATATGCTTCAGCCGTCCTTTGTGAATTTTTAACGAAAAAATTTCGCAGATTGTCAATTAAACCCATTAGTTAAGAAAATTTGTTTCAAAAATACAAAATTTTAATTTCATTATATAACGAAGAAATTGTCACTAAATCTAAACTTTGTGTAAACCACATAACGAATTGCGTCAAGTAAATGTTCAGGGACATTTTGTATTGGTTTATTTATAATCGTTCCGTCCTTTAATTCGTCCCATAAATAGGATTGTTGTTCTTTAAAAATATTTGTTGATTCTTTAGAAACATAAACTTTAAATTCTTTTATTTTAGATATACCAGCATTAACAGACCCCGCGCCTTTTGTTGAGGGTTTTACAATCAATCCAGCGCGTCTTAATTCTTCACCGGATTTTGGTTCTGCGGAATCATAAATAATTTGCAATCCTTCAAGATTTTTTTCGTTAATATAATTAACAATATCTTGATTCGTCATTGCTTTACGATATAATAATTCATGAATGTAAATTGAATCTTTATGACGACCAACAAGACACATTCCAAGATTGTCAACAGAAAATCCAAAGTCAAGTCCGATAAAATATTCAATGTCTGGGAAATCTTTGTAATCAATATATTTCCAATTAGTGTAAATCTGTCTTTGACTAAACACGGCGCGTTGACCTAAACCAAAAACATTATAATAATCCAAGTCACGTTCTTTTAATTTTTCAATCTCTTTTATAACTGATTCTGGTAAAAACTTATTATCACGCCACGTTGAAATAAATGTTTTAACATCTGGGTCATCTTTGTCAATCAATTCTGTATATAACCATGACACGGGTTCGGACGGATTAAAGTCAAGAATTAATTGTTTACGACAACGCATGTTGACTTGACGAAATGTTTCATAATTACATTCGTTTGCTTCATTCATAAAGACAATGTCATGTGACGCACCGCGAAGTTTCATTGGTTCGTCTGCGCTAATCATTTGAATTATTTTGTTTTGGAACTTAATTGTGTTTTCTGACTTGTTATGAACGCAAATATCGTAAAGACCTAATTTATCTAATATTGAAAGAAAGTCCCGTAAAACGCTTCGTTTTAAACTCGGAAGGGTGTTTCTTATTATTGTAATTGTTAAAGGTTCTTTTACATTAATCATTTTATAAATCAACGCTTGACAAATAGAATAAGTTTTCCCAGAACGCGCACCGCCTTGAAATATCAAGATTCGTTCTTGATTGTTAATGACTTGATAAAACTGTTTGTTGCAGAATTCCTTTATTCTTTTGCTGGATTCCATTCAATTAATTTGGATTCGATATTGCCTTGAACTTCCGTAATATTTTTTTCAATGAATCCACGTTTGCGACCTTTTGTTTTTAAATAAAATAAAATCGCCGGAACATTGTTTTCAGAAATCAATTCATGCAGTTTAGATTCTGCAAAGTCCAACGCAATTTCTGTAATGTCGTCAACCTCTTTTTTAAATGCTGGGTCATTGTCAATCCAATTATAAAAAGTTTGTCTTGACACTTTTGCTTTTTTACATGCAGTCGTTACAACGCCCAACGATTGTGTTAACGCCTTAATTAATAATTTCTTTTTGATTGATTTAATTGACATATTGCAAAAGTAACAATTTCTTTTTTTATGTGTCAAGAAATGTAAAGTGGTGGTAAAAAAAACCCCCTACAATGAGGGGGTCAAACTAACTAACTAAAATTATTTTTATAAAATTATGGGGTTTGTTCTGGGAATCTTAAAAAGTCAAATTCCGTGTAACCACTTGTCCAAGTTGGAATAATTATTTCTGATGACCATTCGCCGGTTTCTGGGTGATACCCCATTCCCTGACTTACAGAACCTTCAATGATTAAACCTTTTTGAAATAAACTAGATAAAACGCCTTTATCTTGATTTGTTAATGAACCGTCATTGCGTTCAAATTCTGAATAACCATGACCAACACCGTCGTTTTCGCATGTCATTATTCGATACAACATTTCTGCTTCAAGTTTTGTAATTTTAATTTTTCTTGGTTCAACTTCAGTGTAATCCATAACATAATTTCTTGTTAGAATATCACTTAATTTTTTAACTTTTTTCATGTTTTAAATTTTTAAATTCAAGTAAATTTAAAAAGATTCTTTTAAATACCAAAATTATTTTAAGTTTTTTTATGTTTTTTATAAAAATAACTGTATAATTCCCAAATCTTCTCTGAAGCAACGGTTTGATTAGGATAAAATTTTTTTGAATTTATTACGCGATTTCCGATTTTAATTTCAATTTGGACGTCCTTTCTGTTCTTAATTGGTTTAATATAAATTTTATAACCGTTATTCAAACACCATGATTGCGCCTTAAAATTTAACTCCATGAATAAGTCATTCTTATAAACAGTAAATAAATGTTTAATTCATTAAAGTCAAATTTGTCTGCGTGTTCTTTTGGATAGTAAGTAAACCCAAACAAAATACCGTCGTAATATATATCAATTCGCAGATTCATTTTCGGCAATATACAATAAAATCAAATAGCCGATTAAATCTTTTAAAGTGTCTTCATTAAACGTTTTGTCTTTAGTTGATAAATTTTTGATTCTGTTTAATTTATCGTCTATTCTTGACCTTATAGAATCGGTCAATGACAAATGGTTTGCAAATACTCTGACTTTTGGATTTGTTGCAGAATCACCATAAGCGGTGTTTTTTTCAATTAACAAATCCGTTATTTCTTTTGTAAATTTTTTTATTTTTTCTTTTGTGTTCATTTTAAAATGGAATATTATTGTCTTTAATTACTTCTAATTTTTTCATTGATTTATTTATGGGTTTGTAAACACCGCCGTTTGCAAAATCTGGCGCAACTTCAAAACCGCCCAATTGCCCGTTCTCTTTGCGTTTGACTTTTTCAATATATACTTTAACTAAATCAGATTTAAACTTTGTTTTATTGCCGACGCAACGATAAGTGATAATTCCGTTAAATGTTTTATTATAAAAGTCCGCAGAACCAGAAATAGAATAAAGATTAGGTTTCTTAAAAACGCCGTCTTCAGATTCTATTTTTCGCGGGTGTGCTACCAAAAATAAATGTGTGTTTGTCTGTTGAACAAATTGTGTCAACAACGAAAGTTGTCTTCCTATATATGAAAAATCTTTTTGTGCTGAATGGTCTAACATATTAAACGGGTCAATTACACAAATTTTGATTCCCTTTTGCAATACTAGTTGTCTAAATTGGTCAAGGATTGATTTTAAAGTCAAATTTGATAAATCTATTCTAACCCAATGAAAATGATTTTGAATAAAATCTTTACAATCATTTAGTTCATTCATATTGCAATTTTTTTGATAATATTTATTAGCAATTCTTTTGATGTGTCCTTCGTAGGGAAATGATTCTGGTGAAAACATTGCAGTTCTAAAACCGTATTTATTAGCAAGGTTGACCAACACTTGGTCAAGAATATCTGATTTCCCTGAATTTGGAATTCCTGAAACAACCGTCCATTCACCAAGTTGAATTCTTAAAAACGTGTCAGATTCGCCAAGACCCAATGAATAATTTGTCACACCATTTTCAGAATATTTTAAAACAGAATCCCAAATGTCATCAATATTTAATATTCCTTCTAACGGATAATTTTTAGCGTTTTTAATAGTGTTTCTTAACGCTTCAGCACCTTTTTTAATTAACAATTCGTTTGCGTCTTTAAACTCTTTAAAATCGACATATTTACAACGATAATAACCAAGTCGTCTTGCAAGTTCGTTTCGTAAACTTATACCAGCATTGTCATTGTCGGTGCAAAGAATTATTTCTTTTTTATTTTCAAAATATTTGTAACAATTGTCAAGATATTCTAAATTCTGATTTCCTTTTGACGCACCATTCGGAACAGAAACAACACTATACATTCCCGATTCATATAAAGACAATGCGTCAATTTCGCCTTCTACTATATAACAAACGTCAGTTTCTAAATTAAGATTATTTAATCCATAAAATATTAATTCAGCACCAGAAACCATTTTAAAATTTTTATCGCCTGACCGATACTTGATATTGATGACATCATTATTTCTGAAATAATTAAAATTAATGCAACGTTGTTTCTTTTTTACTTGCGGAAAATATTCAAGTGATTGTCCAATTTTCCAATAAGAAAGTGTTGATTCTGAAATGCCACGTTCTTTAAAGTATTTAATAATTTTGTCATTTAAATCAAGATTGGTTTTTTCTGGTCTAACATATTTGTTTTCTTTGACCGTTCCTGACCAACCGCAATGATGACAATTGTAAACGCCTTTTTGTAAATCTACTGACAAACAACGGTCACTTTTGTTTTTTCGTTCATGACTACATTTTGGACATTGTGTCTTTTGATTTCCTCTTTGATTTTTAATTTTTATTCCTAGTTCTTCAAATTTATCTATCATTTTCAATAACTGTTTTTTCTTTTTGAATTCGTTCCATGACTTCGATTGTTGCGTCACAAAATTGAATTACGTTAAATAATTGTTTTTTACATTCTAATAAATCCGGCACACATGCTGGGTCGAATGAATATTGTTTTGAAATTTTTGTTAAAATATTATTTTTTATTTGTTCTTCAATATATATCATAATTTTAATTGTTTAAGGGTTAAAAGTTTTGATTTTTCTAATACGAATGATTTAATTCTAGTCATTCTTAAATTTTCTTTTTTATAAACCATTTCGTTTGTTGCAAATCCTTCAAATCTGTATCGCGGATAAATGCAAGAAAACAACGCGAAAAAATCGCAATCGCTTTTTAAATGCGCCGGAATCATTAAAGGATTTTTATAATTTCTATTTGCTTTTATGTCAAATGTTTTGTTTTTATAAACACAATCGTATTGGTCTGTTCCCTCATTTTTTGAAAATATTTCAATTTTAAAATCGGGAAACAAATTCAGTTCCCGACAAAAAATGAATTCAGCACCAAAACCGATAATGTCTAATTGTGAATCGTTGATTTTATTAATTGTTCCTTTACCTCTACCAACAGAACAATTTTGTTCGTGTCTTGCATTTCCAACCATTTCAACAATTTGTTGTTCAAATTTATTTAATGTAAAGACCTTTTTATTCATTTTTAGCGTAGTTAAATAATTCAGTTAGTTCACGTTCATTAAAAACATTTTCAAGGTTAAATTGATTTAATTTTCTTTTATCAGTCATTGCACCTAGTTTTTCTTCATTGTCATCAAAGTAAATGAAATAATCTTTGATACCTTTTATTTTATGAAAACATTTGGGTTTGTCCTGAAACTGTTGCATAAATCGGTGAATATACTTCACACCGTTTTTGTCATTGTTTCTTAATTTGGTTAATGACAAAAAATTATTAGACCAAAAATTATCGTTTCTTATTTTCTGACAAACTCTAAAAACCTTTCTTAAATCATATTTGTCAATACGTTCTATTTTATCAAGTGTATCTAACCATTTATTCTTTTGTGATTTTGTTTTGGGTTGGTATCTTAATGGAAATAAATTTATAAAATGTTCTAAAGATTTATTGGCGATTTCTGAATAATCTATATTATTATTATTATTTATATTATTTTGTTGCGGATTTTCCGCGTCGGTTTTTTCCGCGTCGGTTAACCCGCTTTGGTCATCTAAATAATAATTATAACCGGCAAATTTACCGCCAATTTTAACAGATTCCCGACGTAATAAATTAAATTTTTCTAACTCTTTTATTTTAGAATTTATGGCGTCTTTGCCTTCTTTAAAATGATTTATAATAAAACGAATTGTGATTGGTTTTGACGAATCATGTGAAAATAAATAAGCATAAAGACCGGTTGCGCCAATAGAAATGTTCTTTGTCCTGAAGACGCAATTTGGCACAATTGTAAAGTTGTCAAACCTTTTGGGTTTGTAAATTCTATTTATTTTCATTAAAGTTGGTTTATCTTTTTTTAAATAATTCTTTTTTTGAATCTAAAAAATTTCTGTAATCATCAAATTGTTTTTTAAAATCTTTAAATGTAATATCAGATTCGCCGTAAATTTCCCAAAGAAAATCAATAAATGCGTCAAACTCGACGCGATTCATTTTCCCGACATACTTCATTTTAATTGGAAGGTTTGTCGTTTTGGTTTCAGTCCACCGAACCTTTTGTCTTTCAGAATCAAAAAAAACGGATTTATAAAACATCATTCATATAGTTAATTATTAAATCTTTTGCACTTTCATAATCTCGACAAACTTCCGCTTTCCAACCTACCGCATTTAATTGTTTAATCCAACGCGCCTGACTTTGTGTTGGTTTATTATAACCTACTTTTAATTCAATTGCAAGTCCATTAAAACCGGAACATGCGTTAAAAATCAAAATGTCAGGAACACCCGCTTTAACGCCAAGATATTTAATTTTAAATCTCTCAAACGGTGTGCGTTTACCTTCATTGTTTGGGTGTGTAAATATCACATGTGGAAATTCATAATCCAACAATTGAACAATTCGGTGTTGTAATTTATCTTCTTTTCCTAAATATTTTTCATAAGGGTTTGCCATTCTTATAAAATAAAAAAAATATTCAGAAATCAAAGTCATTTAATTGAATAATAATATTAAAATAAATGTTATAATTAACCCTGCGTAAGAAATTAAAACTAATTTCATTGATTTTTCATATCGTTTTTCGTCGAAGTTTTCTTCGGATTTTTTTAAATATTCCTTCCCTTCGTTTAGGTAATGTTTCATAATTATTAATTTTTGATTCGTAACTAACAAAATTTATTTCCTTGAAATAATTATCATTCAAGAAATTCAAATATTTGCTCATTTTATTTGTTTCAACAATGCCTTTTGGTTTCTTTGTAATTTTGAAATTTCGTCCCTTAATTTTATGTTTTCTAAAATCAAAGAATTGTATTTGAAAATAATTTCACTTATTGTCATTGATTCTGGTTTTTGATAAATTTTATTTAACCTTTTGTAAATATATTTATATTTAAATAAAAGCGATTTGTTAAGACGACACATTTCGGGAAACTCTTTTATTGCATGTAAAATTGTGGAATGGTGTTTGTTTACACAATCAGCAATGTTTTTAAATGTTGCGCCTTTTATTTCCCGACATAAAACATAAAAACACGCCCTTGCTTCAACATATTTTAATTCCCTAGAATTAATATTTAAATCCAAACCAAAACATTCTTCGACAATTTTTTTAATTCTTTCCATAACCTGACATTATAATTGATAAATCATTTTCATTTATGTTTTCTGTGATATAACCAGAACAACGACCATGTTTTAAATAATATTTCCATTTTGCAAATGCTTGTTTATAAGCATTGCGACCCGATTCAATCATTTTTTCGTCAAGGGAAAACAATTGAATGTCTGCAAACGGAATTCGTGAACCGTCACTATGTTCAACAATTTCTGATTCTATTGCAATAAATCTAAAATTTTCAGGCGGGACGCCTAAATAATCAGAATAAACAACCGCTTGTAAATGCCAATGATATTGATAACATTGTGAACGGAATTTATAAGGGTTTGTTGATTGCGTTGTTTTTATATCTGAAATAAATTTTTTGTCAAAATTAAAACAATCGGGACGCACTTTAAAGTTGTTTCCGTCAGCATAAACATAATAGGAATGTTCTTTTTTGCCTTCTAAATAATCTAAAATGTATTGGTTATAATAAAAACCGGATTCGTCTTTTTCATATAACACACGCTTTATTTCTTCAATCCTCAACATGTCGTCTTCGCTAATCATGGTTTTTCCCCTTGACAATTCGATTTGTTGTTGATATAACATTTTCCCTTCTTTTGAACGTCGGTCAACTTTTTTTGTAACAAAGATTTCTTTGTCAAATAATTCTGGTTCTAAAATTGCCGTGTGAACCGCAGTTCCAAAATTCATTGACGCAGTAGGTTTAAACCTTTGCGCCAAAAAATGCTTTACAGTTGTTGAGTATATTTTTTTTAATACACTTGACGAAATATGATTTCGTTCTTCATGATAAGATTCGTTTGATTCTACTTTTTCAATGATTCTTTCTATTTTCATTCTTATTGGTTTTAAAATAAGACGGGGAAGTAAGTTTGTGGATTTGTTTCCTGAATGATTTCCCCGCCTTATTAATTATTAAAATGGTAAATCGTCATCACCTTGCGCAACCTTTGTTTCTTTTTGTGGTTGAACAAAATCAGATTCACCGTTGTCAGCAATGATTGACCAACCTTTTATGTTGGCGAACCATTTCATATTTCCCGTTTTTTTGTCTTCGTAACTTTTTGAAAATACATTTACGCCAACAGAAACTTTTTGACCTTCAGCGAAATCATCTAATTTCGCGCAACCGTCGTTGATAAACTCAACATAAGTTTCGTTATTGTATTTGTCTTCGGTTTGTAATAATACACCCCTTTTTTTAAACGTGTCCGTTACTTGAACAACGGGTTCAATTGTAATAATTGTTCCTTTTACATACATAATTTCTATTTTTTAAAATGATTATTTAACATTGTCTGGTGTTTCTTTAAAAGTTCCACTTCTTGACAATACTTCTGCGCACCTTCAAAGTCATTGTTTTTTATAAACGTTGTAATCTCTGAAATTTTGCTTTTGGATTTTTTTTCAACCTTCTCTGGTTCTTCTTGTGTTGCGTTACCGTCGTCGTCTTCGCTTGGCAATGCCAACAATGACGCCAATGTATATCGCCTAAAATAAGTGATTGCAGAACCTAAATTTTGAGGTTTTAAACCACTTGGCAAAGGCAATGAAGAATGAATCATATCTTCACCGTCCGAAATAATTGTCCAAACTTTTATTGAATCTGATTCATCATTATAAACACGGTCAACGTTTTTCAACACTTCTTTTGTTGTCCCGAATGGTTGTGTTACAACAAGGTTGTAAGACGACAAAACCGGTCTAACAATTTTTAATAAATTGTTAATGTCAAAATATTTTGAATTAAAAAATTTATTGTCAGTCGTTTTTTTAACGCCTGAAATTTCTATTTGAACACGCAACAATTTGTCGTGAATGTTCGTTTTAGTTTTCGCACTCATAATTTATTTAACTTTAAAAATTGATTTGATTATTTCTGAAAACCGAATTCCGTTTTCTTCCATTATTAGCATTTCGCCAATAGTGAATCTTTGCGGGTCTTCAATTTTCTTTTTTAGTGTTGGCGCGGTAATTTCCAACATTTCTTCAATGTGATATTTTTTAAAACGATTGTTCTTTAATTCGTCACGAAACATTCGTTCAAAAACCGCCTTTTCGTTTATTCCAAACATAATTTGATTTTTAAAAAATTCGTAACAACAAACTTATAAAAAATTTATTTTAATAACAAAATTTATTTTTTTTAGACACAAAAAAAATGCTTGATTTTTAAGATTTTCTTTTACATTATGTTAAATAAAAAATGAAAGAATTTTTTGATTTTTCTACGAAGGAAAATTTCGATTGCTGGACTTTCTCGGATTTTTGATATACTATATCCACAGAGGGGTCAAAGTTGCTTAAAACGTCTAAAAAGTGCCTTAAAACGCATTTTGGAAAAACGCTTTTTTTTGCCAAAAATGGCTAAAAATAGGGCAAAAATCATGGTCAAAAAACACTTAAAACACACGCTATTTAAATTTAAAATTGCCTTCAATTTCAGGCGTTGGAAATGGTGTTCCTTTATGCAAAACAAGTTTGTAAATATTTTGTTTAACGTCATATTTCATGCCGTCAATGTAGCAACATGAATCGTCTTTTAAGTTGTCAAAATTGACATAAATCCTATTACTTGGATTTAAAATAATTCGTTTTAAATTCTTAACAGAAACTTCATATCGGGTCACAAATGTTTGTTGTAACTTCAAAACTTTTTTTGCTTTTTCAGACAAACGACCCGTCAAGGTTTGATTGCCTGACGTGTCAACTTGAATTTTAAAATCGTTTGTAAAGTCCCCTTCAGAATAACTTTGAATTTGTGGAATGTTTTCTTTTTTTATTTTTGAATTGTTTGAATCCTTTACATTAATTGTAAAATCAAAACTTTTATTTTGTCCGTCACTATCAACCGAAACACTTAAATTATCAAAATATAAACCTTTAAATTGGTCTGCTTGATTACCACTTGTTCCACTACCCGTTCCAAAATTAGACGGTTTGTAAATTGTCAACTTTGCGTCTAATAATAAAACCGCGCCTTGACCTTGTTCAATTTGAACACCCGTTTGACTTATTGATTTCCAAGCGTTAAAATCTTGCGGTGTTCTTAAACTCACTTCATTTTTAATAACAGTTGAACCGGTCTTAAATTCATTATCTTCGGCGTCATAAAACAATCTATTTGACGTCTGCGTATTTGTTGAACGTCGCATTTCAACTGCATAAGCAAAACGAATTTGTAATTGGTCATTCGTTACGCCTTGAACAAATTCTTGTTGACAATAATAATCAAACTTGATATTAATGTTAGGTTTAGAACCTGACCAATTTTTTCTGAATAAAAATTGTTGAAGTGTTGTCCCAACATCAACTTCAATTCCTTGAACAATAAATGAAGGTTGTAAAAGGGACGCTGGTAAATTAGAATCAAACAATGTAATTTTTAAAGAACTTTTACCAGAATTATTTATTGGTGTTTCTTGTTTTGAAACGCCACCCGCTAAAAGTTGAATTCCTAAATCAGGATTTGAACTTGTTGAAGTTCCGCCATGCACTTTGTCAAATTCAACTGTTGGATTAAAAGTTAATATTTCGTTTCTAAATTTTTCCCGTGATAAATCAACTTTACCTTGATAGGCAAATAAAGGCGGTAAATATTCCGCCGTCATATCATTACCAATTGGCAATAAATCACGTTTGATTGTAACTGTTGATTGTCTGCCTTTGCCGTTTACAATTTCGCTTGAATCGGTTGCACTATTATATTGATATTGTGTGTAATATTCGATTGAAGAACCACCACTTTTTTGAATGTTTCTTGCTTGTTCAGACAACGCAAGTTGTTGCGTTGGTGTTAAAGATTGTAAAGTTGTGGACGTGTCCGGTGAAATTTGTTTTCTGAATTCCCCAATAATATTTGAATGAATCCAATTGTCATCATAAAACAAAACACCGTCTTGTTGATACAATTTGAAATTTGTATAAATTGACATTCTTGTAATAAAATCTTTTAATGTCAAAAATTCAAAATCGTCTTCAAAAACCAAATCACCGTGAACGTCAATGTTATCAATGTAATGACTTATTTGTGACGAACTTGTTAAATTACCCCTAACATTTATTTTGTCAAATAATTTAAGATTATTTAATAAAGTGTCTGTTAAATAATCAACAAATTTTGGTCTATTAGAATTCAATAGAACCTGAACGACTGATAAACCAGATTGAATTATATTATTATAGTTTGCGTCCCACTCTCGACCCTGAACGTTGGGTTGGTATTTATCCATTATTCCCAATTCGTCAATTCCCGTCAACTGTATTTTAAATGGTTTTTGTGTGACGACTTCTTTATAATTATCAGCAACAAGAAAACCGCGCCAGACGTCGCGATAAAAATTTGATTTTGTTTTTGTTAAACCTTTTGCAACACATTTGTAATCGTCAACAACACCGCCGTCATTTACAACCCTTTCAATAAAATCAATGTCGTTTGTTTTATATATAACTTCAGAAATTTCGTTTATACAGTCAGCACCTTCAAGAACATTAATTCCCGCAACATTGTCTAATCTTTTTTCAAATATTTCTGCTCTTGAACATGCAGAAAAAACCCTGATTTGATATTCGTTTTCGTCAAACAAATAAAAATCGTCATATTCTGTTTCGTCTGTGCAATATAAATTTAATGTGCAACGTGAACCAATAATCGGTTTAAAAAAATCGTTGTCACCTGACCATTCAACAACAACGGGGTCGTTAGTTCCAATCATAGGAAAAACCGAACCGGAATAATTTCTTTTCCAAATCTCGACTTTTTTTGGATTTTCTTCATTGTCGCCGAATTCCAATCTGTATTTTGGCGCGTAACTCATGTTTTATCTAATTCGTTCGGTTATGTTGTTTGCTCTGTCTAATGCTAAAACTAAATCTTGACCGTCTAATTTAAATGAACCGCCAACGTTGACGTTTGTTCCTTGACTAGGCATTAAGTTTTTTAATTTATCTAGTGGCGCAATAACTTCGGGGTTTGATTTAACCCCCGTATATTCACCGACAAGACCCATTGTTTCACCGCTTACAATACCACCTTTCGCAAACGCTTGTGGTTTTGATTTACCGATTTGTTTTGATTTTGCGCCAAACACTTTTGCTAACGCAATTAATAAAATACCACCAGCAATTGCAACAAAAGGATTGATTGATTCAAACGCTTTTTTAACCGCTATAAGACCGATTCCGATTTCAACCATTAATTTACCTAACATTCCCATTAATGACGCAATTCCACCCATTAAAACTTTCCCCATGCCTTCACCAAAACTCGACGCACCGGTCATAATATCAGCAAACGCGTCACCCATTGACATTGACATATCCATTAAAGAACCTTTCATTGCGTCTGCAAAACCTTGATTTAATGATAATAACGCTTCATTCATTGTCATTCCGGCGTCTGCAAGTTCTTGTGTCTTTGTTTGTGTAACATCAACCATTTTTGTTAATGCTTGTGCTTCATTATCAAACATCATGTTTGCAAGACGTTTTCGTTCTTCAACAGTCAATCTTAAATCGTCATTAAACGTTGCAAAAACACCAGAATCGTCAATCGCTAAATCCTTTCTAGCGTCAGACATTTCGCGCACAAATGCTTCAACATGGTCAGGCGGAACACTTCCAAGTGTAGTTGGAATCTGTAATAAATTTAATTTGCTTTCAAGTTCGTTTTGTATATCAACAAAAGACATGTCAACTTTTGAAGGAACTAAATCAACATTTACCGGTAAAATCACTTCCCTTTTTTTTCTAGGTTCACCGTCACCGCCACCGTCATCACTTGTGTCAACTTCAGGAACGTCAACTGATAAATTATTTAAGTTTTCTAAAATTGCCTGATTATCAAGATTTGCTTGGTGTTCTTCTTTTTTTGCTTCAATTATTTCTTCAACAATTCCTTTGTGTTCTTGTAATAATTTGATTTCATTTTCTGCGTTTCTAATACTTCGAAAGGCGTGACCACCTTGTTTTCCTTGAAACGATTCAATGATTTTTTGTTGTTCTTTAATCTTGTTGTTAATTTCTTCTAAACTTCCAACGGATTCGTCAAGTGTTTGCGCAGAAACTTCATTGTGTAGTTGGTCAAGTTTTGCTTGTTTCTTTGCTTTAAAATATTTTCTTAATGCCAAAACAACCGCCAAAATTCCACTTGCAATTGCAATAAAAGGATTCGCCATCATTATTGTTGAAAGTGTTCTAACGGCGATTCCAACTTTTTTAAATAAACTAGGCAACGCCATAAGTCCTTTAGCACTCGCCAAAAATTTAACAAACCCAACAACACCAGAAATTCCGACCGCTAGTTTTCCAATTATAATCAACGCTGGTCCGATTGCAATAACAAGACCCCCAATTCCTATAATAACATTTTGCGTTCCCTGACTTAAATTGTTGAAAGTTTGAAATGCGCCTGAAACAACTTCCATTAATTTTGACAATGCTGGTTGCAACGTTGTCAACAATATTGACCCCATGTCTTGAAAATCTTCAGACAAAATGTTCATGGATTTTTTTAATTTCTGACTTGACGTTTGTTCTAATGTTTTAAAAGCGTCTTCAGTCAATCCGGTTGAATTGTTCATTCCTTCCATGATTTGTTGCGTGGATTCAAAGTTTTCACCTAATAAATCCATAACACCCATTAACGCCCGTGCAGAACCAAAAACCCTTGCTTGTGCGTCGTCATTTTCACCGAATCTTTGTTTTAATAATTGTAATGTATTTAATAACCCGTTTTCCTGAATGTTTTGTCTTAATTTTTCAGACGACAAACCCATTTGTTCTAATGCTAACGCACCGTCTGTTGACGGTTTTAGAATAGACATTAAAATATTTTTTAACTGCATTGACGCAGTTGCAGAATTTGTTCCGGTTCTTGACATTGACGCTAGAACCCCGCCGACTTCATGGAACGTGACGCCCATTGCTGACGCAATTGGAATCACCTGACCGATTGAACCAGCAAGTTCGTCGGCGTTAATTTTACCAAGTTTAACCGCGTTCATCAAAACGTCTGTTGCTTCAGCACCCGACAAATTTTCGTGACCGTAAGCGTTCATTGAAGACGTCACGGCGTCAGCAATTGTTTTAACTTCACCAAGTCCCAGCGCAGACGCTTTTGAACTTGCTTCCAAAACTTCAAGTGCTTCTTTAGATTCAAGACCCGCAGAGGTTATAAAAAATAACGCGTCCGCAGTTTGTCTTGACGAAACACCCGTGTCCCTTGCAATCTGTTTGACCGCCGGTGTCATTTTTTTGACTTCCTCTGCACTTCTTCCAACAAGTGTTTGAATTTTAGTCATGGACTGTTCGAAGTCCATTCCCATTTTCATTGCAGTTCCACCAGCAAGAGCAAGTGGCAATGAAATTTGTGCGGACATTTTAGAACCGACCGCCGACATATTTTTTCCGAATTTATTTAATTTTGTTTGCGCAGTATTTAAACCTTTTGAAAAGTTTTGAATATTTGCTATTAAATTAAATTTAAGGGTTGCTGACATTTATTCGGTATTTTCAACAAAAATACTAAATTTTCAAGATTGTTTTTTTTGTGATTTTATTTATTTGTTTTTCAAAGTTTTCTAAATCTTGTTTTGTTGGAATTACCACTTCTTTTTTATACATTTTATCTTGTGGTAATGGAAATAATTTTTTGGGTTCAATCAAGTGTGATTTTTTTGTGACGTTGGTGTTATAAATCATGTGTGACAAATAACGAATTTTTTCCCATTCTAAATTTTCTTTTATTTGGTGTGCTTCACCAAGTCGTCGCGCTTCAGAAATTGTCAATTTCCAAAACTCGTCAGGGTGTAAACCAACAACGCCAATGTAAAAATCTAGTGTGTCTTCAAAAGTTAGACCGCCTTTTTTTTTTCTTTTTTGTCTTTAGTTTTTGCGGTTCTAGGAATTCCCATGTTTAAAGGATTGCCAAGAATTTTTGTTGTCATCATTGTTTCGACCATTTCATTTATTTTGTTTGCGTCAAATTCTTCTAACCAAACGCCAACAGTAAATTCATTATAATCGACAACGTTTCCTTCTTCTTGGTCATACGCTTTCAAACCAGAGAAAATCAACGCCCGAATCGTGGACATTGAAATTCCTGATTCAAAAATTTGCCCTAGTTCTTCCAAAGGGACTTGAAGACATTCCGTCAAGTTTGCCCAGAAATTAAAACTAAAATGCAACGTTCTTTGTTTACCGCCAATTTCGGCGGTGTAATAACCTCTTTTTTTGTGTTTCATGTGTTAATCTAATTTATTATTAAGATACAGTTCCGCTTGTAATTATTCCGGTTGTTGTTATTGAACCTGAATAAGTCACCGGCGATTCCATTTCACCAGAAATTTCAACTGAACTGATAAAACCTTCACCAGATAAAATTTGGTCGCCTGAAGTTGTTGTTCCTAATGTCCAATCAACCTTTGTTCTTGCGTTTGCCAATTCTGATAATTCTTTAACGTTGTTTGAATCTGTATAAGACACCAAACCTTCAAATGAAATTTCACCAGACCTAACACCGCCAATAACTTCTTGATAACCGCCCGAATCTTTTGTTGTTGCTTCAGGTAAATCAATTGACAAACTTAAACTTGCGCTTGTAGAATGTCCAATTACTGTTGGCGTTCCGCCGTCTGCTGACACTTTTAATAATAAGTTAGTTCCGTTAAAAACATTACTTGCCATTTTTTAAAATTTAAAAATTAATATTATTCAAATATAATGATTTTGAAGGTTTTTAAATATTTAATTTATATAGTTGATTCCACTAAAACTGTGAACACCGTTGTTGTCTAAAACAACTTCATATTGTTGAAATTCTGTTGGTTGGGAATCAACATCAACCCAAAGAATGTCAACATGATATTTTGTTGAAAACTCTGCGTCTTTTGTGATTTCGCCGTCTTCGTTAAACTCTGGTTCTTTTAACATTATTTTACCTAATTCGACAATTGCGTGACTGTATAATTCAACTTCATAAGTTTCATCACCGTTAGTCACAGTTTCTTTTGGCAAAGTTCCTTTAACTTCGTCAAATTTTTCTTTTGTGTCAAATTCGTATTTCTTAAAAATCATGAATGTAAAGTTAATAAATTTAATTCGGTTTGTGATTTTGGTTCGTCTAATATTAATATTTCTTTGACCCTTCCATTCCAAGTGTTAGTTTGACCCCCTCTTTTCATAAATAATAAATCATTAAATTGTCGTCCTAATTTTATGTCAGGGTTTTTAAAAGCACTTGGAAAATCGGTATTTGTGATTCCGTCAACTGAAACAATACATTCATTACCATTTGTTGCAGAAGGTTTTGGCATAAAAGAAAAACCAATATTATAAATTCTGTTTGGTTCTGGGTCATCAATTATTTTACTTGCTGAAATTACCGTATTAGAAAACATATATTCCAAACCCAAATGGTATTGACCCCCAACCTTGTGTTCTCCATTAAAATTTCCGACTAATTTTAATGAAACAAAAGATTTATTTGTTGTACTTCCGGTTGTTCCGGTTTGTTGTAAAGTTATAAAACGACTTGTTGAATCATAAGGTTTTCCAGCAATTGAAACCTTCCAAATTATCGTCCCGCCGTTTTCAATACCGTTCGCCAAGTTTGGTAAATTATATTCGCAATTTCCAATTCGTCTATAATTATCATTTGTTCTTGTTAGATTTTGCCCAGCAACTCTAAAATAAGAAGAAACATTATTGTTAAACTCTCTTTGATAACCGGTCACATAACAAAAGAAACCAGCACTTGTTGAATCACTTGTTGACGATTCAAAAATTTTAAAATCTTGTGTGTTTACAAAAGAACCAGAACCCGTTCCGTTTTCTAAAAAATCAACCTTAATTCTAAACCAACCATTTTTATATTTTGCAAAACTAAATTTTGCGTTGTCACTTGTGTTTGTAGTTTCTGTTTTAACAATTGTTGAATTATCTAAATCAAATATTGCGTAAGTAAAACCATTATTATTTGACATGCGCCAACCAACAAAAGGCGTGTTACCTTTTTTTACAAACAAAGACAAACAAACGTGACGATTACTTGTTTGTCCAAATTGTTTTCTTAAACTAGCGTTTGGACTTGTGTTTGTTAACTTTGTTACAATCATATTTGAATTTGGCGCAGAAACTTCGACTGTTTGTTCTTGCGACATGTTTAATTTATTATATTCACCAGAACCAAAATTTTCAGAATTAGAAACCCTTTGTGTGGATTGTGTTTCAGACAACAAATCACCGTTTGGATTATTTTCAAAATCAATTCTTGAAGTCATTGCGGGGTCAAAAATAAGCGCACCGGAACGGTTTTTATAACTTCCATGTGTAAACCTTGAATTTCTTATTGCAAGGGTTTTAAAACGCCCGTTAGATTCGTCATACGCTAACGTTTTATTGTTTTTAACTGCCCAATTACCATTGCCAAATTTTATCATTGTATTTCATAATTTTGTGACGTTGCAAGTTCTGAAAATGAAGAAGAACTTGTCAATTGAATTCCTTCAACGTCTGTTAATTTTTTATTCCACAAAAAGACCCCATTTGTTGATTGTCTTTGGTTGGCGTCGTTTGTAACGTTTCTTCCAATTCCAATTCCAATTCCTGAATAAGAAACATTCCCAACATTGCCTTGAAAAATTTTGTAACCGTTTACAAATAATTCAACAGATTGTTCATCGATATAATTAATTAATATTTTCATATAATCAAGACGTTCCGTCACGTAATTCACAAGTTGGTCACTTACTGCACCAGATTGATTTGTTTTACGAATTTTTAATTGTGTATTAGAATGAAAGATTAAATGCAACCCAAATTTATTTGTGTTTTTATTACAAACATGAAACAAAACATGCGTGGACGCGTAACGGTCAATTTTACCTTCCCAAAAAACAGAAATTGGATAATTAGTTGGGAAATTTGTCATATCGGGTGAAGATAATCCAACACCGGTGTTGAAATAATCACGTTGTCTTGTTGCTGGTGTTAATGTCGTTTTAATATAAGAAGACACATCAGACGCGCTTGACTGCGAATTTGTTTCGACTTGCAATCCATAAACCAAGATATTACCAGCGTTGTTTCCGTTGTAATTTGTATCAATTGTGTTTGTTGTAGCATTTTTTTTTCCAATTAGAATTTGTAAAGTTGGCGTTTGTGTTCCCGCCTTAAACTGAAATTCACAACGAAACCAACCATTCGGAAATTTGGTTATTCTTGCTCTTTTATTATTAATGTTTGTTGTTGTATCTGAAACATAACCGTCAACAATATTAAAACGCATTTCATCATTTCCATTGTTATTTGTTATAAAAAAAGCGCAACCAGAACGACCGTTTGTTGAACCACTTTTAAACCAACCAGAAACCATGTATTTACGATTAACAACAAGTGGAACTTGAACGCCACTTTGCAACAAACCCATTTGTTGTTGAATTAAATGAACTCCGGTGTTGTTGTTTTCTGTTAATTTAGTTGAACCAACAATTCCGCTTGGACTAACTTCGATTGTGTCTGTTGATTGTGTGCAATTAGAACTTGACCACAAACCACCGTTTGCAGTCACTTTCGGATTTTCAGAATCTACCAAAACGTTTGTTCTTAACATTTGAATTTGAAGTTCTGGACAACCAACAACAAGACCATTATTAACTTGATAATTTAAAGTCGGTCTATTAGCAAAAACGTTTTCAACAATTCCTGAAGAATCAATTCTTGATGAATTTGTTGTCCTTTGTGCGTATAAATCACCGTTTCCGTTTGTTGGAATTATTGTATATGCTTTATTATTTTTATACGCGCTTGGAACAAATCCAAAATTTGCGGTGTCTTTTAAACTCATGTTAAATTTTTTACAAATTTAAAAAATAAAATTTACCTTTTACCGCCTTGTCCCCTTGACTTTTTTTTATAACCGTTTTGTCCCTTTGACGCATTTTTGGAATGAACTTGTGGACGCTTTTTTCTTTTGGGTCTAACGTAAGTGTGAACGATTTTTCTAGGCACTTTGTTTTATTTTTTCAAAACTACGTCCGCCAAAATATGCCACAAAAACAATTTGTAAAAGTTCCTTAATAATGTTAAGTTCATTTATTTGCATAAACCAACCAATGATAAAAGAAACACTTAAAAACAATAAAACAATCGGTCTGACATTTTTAGTCAACCAAGAACCCGTTGAATCCGCAACCCAACGTTTCGTCACCTCTTGCATTTCGACCAAATCCATTTCAAGAAGTTTTAACGCAGTTTCTTTGTCTTGTTGGGGTAACACCTCATCTTTTTCAATAAGACCCTTTAAAACGCCTAAAACACCCGTTGAAGGCAATGAATCACCAACTAAGTCAACAATCTTTGACCCGCTATTCGACAAAAATTTGCCAACCTTTGTTTCAGAAAATTTTTTTTTGCTCATTATTTATAAGTCCAAATAACCTTTTTTGGTTTTTCGTCATCAATATCAATGTGGATAAATGAATTTGCAACACCGATTCTTGTAATACCTAATTGAAAACAACACTTTAAAAAATGAAATCTGTCTTGTGAATTTGTGATTGACACGTCAACCGCCAAACCTTTCATGTGTGATGAATCTTTAACGCCACCGATTTTTTTATTGTGTTTTTCTGTTCTATAACCAGAATTTATTTTCATAGGTTTTCCAAATCTGTCGCGTAATTCGTCAAGTATTTTTAAAAATGCTGGGTTCATTTTTGACCCAGAACCTTTTTTGTCTGGCGAATCAAATTCCGAAAGTGTAAACCATTTTAAATTCATAATTTATAATTAAGACCAACTTTCAGGTAAGACAATCTTTTGTCCCAAAATTTGGTCAGTTCATATTCTGCAAATATACCAATTTTGCGCGACACGTCCCAACCGGTGTTCAATCCGACGTTATAATCTAACCAATCTTTTTTGTCAACGTAAAGTTCATAACTGTAATTATGGTCACCGATAACGTGTTCATGATAAGGCATTACGTTAAACCAAGAATGTAAATGAAATTTATCGCGATAGTGATAGAACGAACCACCGACGACAAAAGAAAGCGTTCCCAATGTTCCAATTTTATCAAGTTCCCGTTTGTTAAATTCGTTGACGATTGATTGATAAATGTTTCTTCTAAAGTCCGCGTCAGTATCGGCGACCCTTTCGCCTTCAGGATTTAACCAATACCAATCAAAGTTGTCCAATTGACCGTCATTGTCATAATCTATTCCGTAATAATAATCAACAAATCCTTCAGAATATGCCAAGTCCCACCAATTATTATTTTCTAAATATTCGTCAATTGGTAAATAACCAAATGGTTTGTGTGTTCTTAAATTAAGACCCGCCGACAATGATAATTTTTTTATTGGAACTCTGAATCTTAAATCGGCACTTTTATAATTTAAATTTATTAAACCGTTGTTTTGTAACTCTAATTTTGTTGACCAATATTTGCCAGAATATCGGACAAAATATCTTTCATTTTTATATTCTCTGTTCTGTTGTTTTCCCTTACTGTATTGAAATAAATATTCTAAACCTTTAATTGAAGAACCGTTCGCATTTAAAGACAATTTTTCATTTCCTGAATAATATTTAGATTCTTTAAATTCATAATCCCAACGTGCAATTTTTCTGATTCCAAAAGTCACCAAATAATCATTTGAAATTTCTGGCGAAACATTTATTAAGTCACCGCCTTGTGTAACGAAATAACGTTCCGGTTCAAACAATGGTGACGATTCTGAATATGAACCAAAAACGGTTGAATATTTTAAAAACTTTTTGACAAAATTGTCTTGACCATTTACGTTTGCGCTAATTAAAAAAACGCAAATTAACATTAATATTTTTTTCATAATTATAAATTAAAATTTTTGTGATAAAATTTCTTCGATAAATTTATTAATTGTTTTTTCCCAATCGTCCGGCAATTCTAAAAGAATATTTGCTTCAATTCTCGTTTCTTCATTGCCGTTATTAAATAGAATAATTGTTGGAACTGTTGTCACAGATTCTTTGAAAAATATTTTTGAATCTTTTGTTATGTCAAAAATGTGTGTATTGTATTTTTTAAAATTATTTAGTTCGGCACTTTTGACAAAATCTGCGGTAAATTGAACGATTGAAATTCCTTCTTTATATTGTTGCGCTTTTAGGCAAAAGCAAATAAAAAAAACAACGATAAAAGAAATAAATTTTTTCATTTAATTTTTCATATCATAAATCCTGACTTCTAATTTTTCTAATGTTTCTTTTATTTCTTTTACGTCTTCTTGTGTGGTCATAATTGCTTCACGAATTAATTTGTCTTTTAATTCATATTCTGTTTTTGATACTTCAGCAATGGGAAGTTCTTTTGCGTCTTTTATATCGCTTTGAATTGTTGCATACATCAACGTCATTGAAACGCAGAAAGTGACAACAATCACGATTGTTTTTAAATCTAGTGTTAATTTTGTTGATTCGTTTACTTCCATTTGCAACATTTCGCATGTAAATAATCTTCTTTATAAACTCGACATTTACAACAAATTTTCATTTTGTTTAAAAGTGTGTTCCAACGCCAAATCAAACCGAATTTAATAATTTCAAGAATTCTTTTCATGTGACAAATTTAATCAAAAAAAAAA
>TARA_R100001440_G_scaffold61179_2_pt1 | contig 23349 bp, 33 predicted proteins | sample TARA_R100001440 | Tara Oceans TARA_R100001440 (sample SAMEA2622112) | marine metagenome | biome: marine biome (ENVO:00000447); feature: surface water layer (ENVO:00002042); material: "saline water (ENVO:00002010), including plankton (ENVO:xxxxxxxx)" | depth 5 m
TCCTGTCTAGCGATGCGACGTTTGACAACGATGGATACCGTGCATCTATCTTGGCTGCAGGCGGTACATCTGCATCACCTGTTGCCGCTGAGAAGGTTATTACAGCAGGCGGTTTCGGCGCAGCTTCTGGAGCAATTTTGGGTGCTACAGGTGCTTTTCACGAAGCATATACTCAAGCGTTGGCATCATGTCCTGCAATCTTGAATCGACCTGACATTGCGTTCTATGTGTCGCCAAAGACGGCGGGTAATTTTATGCAGGCGTTGGGTCAATCAGGCAGCAATCAGGGTGTTAACATGCAAGGTGTAAACCAAGCGTTTGCTTCATTGCAATACTTGGGTATTCCAATTCACGTATGCCCCGGTATGTTTAACGATGCCATCATCTTGACGTATGAAGACAATTTGGTAGTAGGTTCTAATTTGAACACTGACTATACAAATGCTGCGTACATCGATGCATGGAAATTTGACGGTTCAGACAACGTAAAAATTACTATGAAGTTTGGACTTGGAATGCAGGTCGGTATCCCCGGCGATTGCGTTGTAGGTGCGTTGTCTGCTGTAATCACTGATCCCTGATAGTGTAACATGGCATGTGATCTTTCAAGCGGACGGATAGTTGACTGTAAAGATTCAGTTGGCGGCATTAAGACGGTATACATTGGTAACTATGCAGACATGCCTTCAGGGGCAGATTGGGCTGCAGCTTCTAATGACACGGTAACGGCTATTACGGCTCAAACCTTTTACCAATTTGATGTGCGACCTGAAACTAGCAGCTTGACCGTAAGCTTTCAATCAGATCCCGCCAATGGCACTACGTTTTTTGAGCAATCATTAAGCGTTACATTGCAAAAGCTAGATGCAACTGACATTGCAGACATTCGCCATTTGTGTCAAGGACGACCCAATATTTGGGTACTTGACAACAATGACAATGTTTTCTTGTTGGGAGCAGTCCATGGATGTAATGTGCAAGGCGGCAACTTGGTATCGGGTCAAGGGTTCGGCGATTTGTCAGGCTACACAATTGACTTTGTAGGGCGTGAGGCTAACCCTGTATTCTACGCGGCTGCGCCGTTGTCAGGGGTAACCAACATCACAATCTCTGCATAATATATATGGTTAGAATAGAAAGGGGCAGGTCAAATGGCTTGCCCCTTTTTACTACAAAGGCACATGGTACAACTCTATAAGCAAAACGTAGTGCAGTACGCACGGATTAAGTTAGACGGTTACACGGGAACGGGTAACATCTTTGTTACGTTAGAAAACGTATTGACGGGATATCAAAGAACTGCAACAGTTAGCGATCAAACGACTAACGGACGTTTTACGCAGGTGACTATTCCTATGCAAACGTGGTACAATGATGCAGATTTACACGAAGGATTTTATACCTTAAAGCTTACTGACGGAAGCACAAAAACATACGCAAATCGTCTAGCGTTTGTACGTGCTACATCATCTGCTAGTTTTACGGAGAGTACGTACACAGCGTACGATGGTACGGACAATGAAGTTTACGAAGTATACGAGAAGTGAATAAGAACAATTTTTCCATCTTAGAATATCAGTCCACGAACGCACCTATGTTTCGTGAAAATAGCAACAAGCTATGGATTGATTGCGGTGCTGATAACTTGTACCCTTTGTATTTAGAAGAACTGTATGCCAGTAGCAGCATGCACGGTGCAATTATTAAGGGCGTTGCTGAAATGATTTTTGGTGACGGTCTAAATGCTACAAACAAAGATGATCACATTGAGCAATGGCTCAAGGTCAAAGAAATTTTTGGTGACGAAGAATGCCTTAAAAAATCTGCGTTTGACCTCAAATTGTACGGTCAGGCGTTTTTGAACATTATTTGGTCACAGGATCGTACGACGATTAGTAAGGTGCATCATATACCTGCATCTACAATCCGTTGCGGCATTGCTGATGATGAGGACAACGTACCTTTATTTTACCACAAAACAGATTGGACAGAATTAAACATAAAGCCGCACGTAATTCCTGCGTTTTCTACTACTGATCGTACAGCAGCAAGTCAAATAATTCACGTTAGGAATTACACACCACTATCATTTTACTACGGTCTGCCTGATTACTTGCCTTGCACAAACTATGCGCAGGTAGAAGCAGACCTAAGCGCGTATCACTTGAGTTCAATTAATCAAGGTTTTTTCCCTAGCACGATTATGAACTTTAACAGCGGTGTACCTACAGAAGACGAACGCGCAGAATTGGAACGTTTAGTATATCAGAAATTTGGAGGCGCAAACAACGCAGGCAAGATTCTTATGACGTTTAACGATTCGCAGGATACAGCACCAACGATTGAAAGCTTTAACTTATCAGATGCGCATCAGGTGTTTGATTACCTCAGCGAACAATGCAGCAAAAAGGTTTTAAGCGGTCATCGTGTTACGTCACCTTTGCTGTTTGGTGTGCGCGATTCAGGCGGTGGATTTGGAAACAACGCAGACGAAATGAAGGACTCGTATGACCTTTTCTATAACACGGTGATACTACCCTTCCAGCGATTGCTTTTAGATGCCTTAAAACCCGTCTTTGCGGCTAGTAGTGTAACGTTAGATATGTACTTTACACCGTTAAAACCTGCATCATTTATTGACACTGACAATTTGTTTGACAGCAACGCGCCGGACAGCCGTAAACGAGATGCTAGTTACGATGGCGGTCAAATTGATAGCGCAATGGAAATTGTGCGACAAGTTAAGGAAGGCGTTTTGTCTATTGATCAGGCAAAGGTATTCTTAGTGCAGATGCTGCAGTTTACGCCAGAGGTAGCCGAAGCTTTGTTTACTCAAGATAGTGCGATTAAAGAAATAGAGGAAGAACAAGATGAGCAAGAAGCAGATGCACAAACGCAATTGTCATGTTGCGGCGGGGAGGGTCATATAGAGTTAAAAAAAAAAGGAACGACTCTCAAGGAAAGGATGCGTGAATTTGATGCGCGACTAGGCAAGGATTATTATTACGTTCGCTCTGAATGGGTCAGTGATGTTCAATCCGATGCTAAACTGCATACGCAAAAACACTTGTTTTACGAACAGTACGCAAACCCGGAAGTAGTTGAACAAAACAGTTACGGTGACATCATAAGCCGTGAAGGGTTCATATTTGCTGTACGCTACATGTACGAGGAAACAGCACAAACGCCAAGTCAAGGCGGCAAGAGTCGCGATTTCTGCGTAGAAATGATGGAACTTTCTGATGAAGGTGTAGAGTACCGATATGAAGATATTGTTGCTATGGAAGGCGAAAATGCAGAATTTGGTCACAACGGAAAACCCTATTCAATTTGGCTGCACAAAGGAGGAATTTACTGCAGACATGGGTTTGCTAGAAACATTTACATCTACGCGCCTGACGGTGAGCCGAAAGAAATGGATATGTTAGAAATAGAAGGTGCATGGGATGATGTTATGCGCCGTGTAGGAAACAACCCTGAAGTAGTGCAAAGAGGTGAAGAATACGTCGCGCCTATTGACACACCATCGCGGGGAGCATATAGATAAGAAATGGCAACGTTATACATTAGTTCAAGCAAATTAAAGCGCGATAGCGCACTAGGTTCTACGGTTGACGATAACCTCGTACAGCCGTACATAAGAATTGCACAGGATAGGTGGATTTTACCTGCTTTGGGTACAAAGCTTGCAAACAAGCTAAATACACTAATTGATGCAAACACAGTAGGCGATGCAGGCAATGAGAAATACAAAGAACTTTTAGAGGACTACATACAGCCGTGTTTAGTGCCGCTAACTTTTGTAGAACTAGCCTATCCTTTACGCCTAAAGTTTGCAAACAATAGCGTTACCTTGAACAGTAGCGAACAAGGTCAAACAGCAAGCGCAAGTGATGTAAAAATTGTAGTAGAGCAATCAACAGAAATTGGTATGTTCTATAGACAGCGTTTAATAGAATGGCTACAGTTTAACCATTTAGCTGAGTACACTAATAATACAGGTGCAGACCTTTCACCTAGTCAACGTAATTACTTTGGAGGACTTAACGTATACCCACGAATTCCCACGGACAATAAACTCAAAGCAATTGCAACAGCTCTTGGCATTAGATACTACAACACGTAATATTATGAAACTTGTAAAATATTTGCACGATGTCAACGAAAGTAACTGATTTAACAGCCCTAACAGCTACGCCTGAAGACGGCGATGAATTGCATATTGTCGATGTAAGCGATACTACTGGAACAGCATCAGGAACTAGTAAGCGTATTGATGTTAGTGTTTTAATGGGAAAAGCACCTGTGCAATCAGTAAACGGCGCATCAGGAATTGTAGTATTAGAAGTGAATGATCTTGATGATGTTAATGCAGGTTCGCCATCTGACAACATTGTTTTATCGTACGACACTGCCACAAACAAATACATCCCTGACACGCGACTTACTACGCTGTATACTCTGATAAGGGAAGGTTCAAGCACGACATTGACGGACGGTGCGAACACGAACTCTGAATTAGAGTTGACAGGCACAACCGCTAAGATGAAAACAGGCGTAACTGAAGTTGCTCTTACAGAAACATCGCCGGGTGAAATTGATTTTATTGTAGCAGCAGGTGAATCGGGTTCTGAAGCAGCATTTACTGTTGCTGAAATTAGAGGGCTTGCATTTGCAAACACAGGCACGTTCGATATTAAAACAGGCGTAAGATTTAGAATTGAAAGTAGCACTAATGATGTGGCTTTTATTCGCAATCAAGCATCAGCAGACACTGTTATTGATTTACCCACCACATCAGGCACGTTAGCACTGACCAGTAACATACCTGTTGATGACGTCACAGGCGGCACAGGATTAACTGCAAGTCCAACAACGGGTAACGTAGTAATTAATCTTGATGACACAGCCGTGAGTGCAGGCAGCTATACGAACGCAGATATTACAGTTGATGCACAAGGTAGAATTACAGCAGCAGCAAACGGAACACCGGGAGGAGGTGCAGTGAGCAGCGTAAATGGCGCAACAGGTACAGTAGTATTAGATACTGACGATATAGACGAGGGCAGTAGCAACTTGTACTATACAGAGGCGAGGGTATCAAATAATAGCAACGTAACAGCCAACACAGCAAAAACATCATTTCCGGGTTTTGGAACAACTGCAGGCAAAGCCCTCGAAGGAAATACCGCGCTGTTGCAGTTAGGTACTACGAGTACAACCGCACTCGCAGGTGACACAACAACAATTTCTTCGTCACAAGCAAGTCAGATAACCGCAAACTCAGCTAAGACTAGCTTCCCCGGCTTTGGCACAATTGCAGGCACGGCGTTAGAGGGTAACACAGCAGTTGCATTATCGGTAAATAGTGAAACGCCTGACGGTAGCGGTGACGTAGCGATTGACTTGCTTTCTGTTACTGCAGGAGGCGGTCAATTAGCAGGAGATCTGGACGTACAAGCGAACGAGGTAAACACAACTACAAGCAATGGTAATGTAAAAGTTGCAGCCAACGGCACAGGCGTTTTAGAGGTGAGAGGTAATACTGGCGGAGGCTCAGACGATAACCCAGGTGCTATCAAGCTTAATTGCTCTCAGAATACACACGGCATAACCATCAAGAGTCCGCCTCACGCTAATGATGCTACATACACCTTAACTCTGCCTGACGACGATGGCGATGCTAATCAAGTATTGAAGACGGACGGTAGCGGCAACTTGTCTTGGACTGACCAAGGAACGAGCGGTGGAGGTATCAAATTTGCAACTGCTTTTGGTGGCAGGTGGGAATTTAGCTCAAGTGAAACAGGCGCAAACAAGTGGATACTATTAGGTGGCTATAATGGCATGAGTTTTTACAACTGGACAACTGGTCAAACTGCTACTTTGTCTGCTGACCCGCCAACGGTTGGAACATCGACGCTTACGTTATCCGAATACCTATATGGCAAATATTCGTTTATCACACCTGCAGCGGGAACACTGAAAATTCGTGCAACGTGCAGTTGGGATACAGCAACATCAGGAATGGCAGGCGAAACTATGGACTGGATATGCTTAAAGATACCCTCCTCAAACTTAGACGGCACTTTCAATGGTAGTATTGCGGGTACGGTTTGCGCGTATGGTTCGGTGACTTGCCCATCTTCGAACGCCAATATTTCACCTAACTTAATTAGCATAGATGGCGGCAGTGTATCAGCAGGGGATTGCATTATGACTTTAGCCCGATTTGAAGATGCTACCTTCACATCAACACAAAGAGTTCAAAGCAACGTATCATTTACAGTAGAATGAGCAACCACGTAAAAACACCGGAAGAAATGCACCGCTTAGTCACAGAAGCGGAAACAGCATCAACAACTGCAAACAAGATTGCAAAAATACTTGAATGGCTTGCAGCGGCAACCGATGACCTATATGCTGAACAAGATGGATAGCACATTAATAGCAATGGCGGTTGAAGGCATTACCTTGTTAGGTGGTGGCGTGGCTGCTTGGGTAAAACTCAATAACGATGTTACCGTTTTAAAGTCACGTATTATTAATCTTGAGAAACGAGAAGATGACGTACAAAAAACGCTTGACGTTTTGGTAGAGGGCATAAATGAGATTAAATTGCTACTAGCACGCAAAGGAATCGAATGACGTTAATAACGCGGGACAGGGATATCCACATTCTTGATTGGAAATTCGAGAACAACAGAGATGAAAAAAACATATACCTTCTCAGCGATATACATTTTGATTCTAGCAAGTGCGATCGCAAGTTGCTGAAAAAACATCTTGAGCAAGCAAAAGAGGAAAACGCACAGATTCTTATCCTCGGCGATGCTTACGATCTGATGCACATGCCTACAGATCCCAGAGGTACATATAGCACTATGCGACCAGAATTACTTGCAACAGCGTACATAGATGAGTGCATAAATCAGTTAGTCAATTTTCTGAAACCGTACAAAGACAACATCGCGCTGATTAGCCAAGGCAATCATGAAACAAACATCATAAAGCGGCACGGCGTAGACCCTATACAAAGGACTGTAGGTGCGCTAAACGCAGAAGGTGCAAGTATTGTTGCGGGTTACTACGCAGGTTGGGTTATTATTAAGTGCGACATTCAAGGGCAAGGCAGCAGGCGTTCGTACCCGTTGCATTACCATCATGGTTACGGCGGCGGAAAGCGCAGCAAAGGAAGCTTGAACGTAGACATTGACATGAAAGATTATCCGCAAGCTAAAATCCTAGCACGCGGACACACGCATCATAAATGGTATTTTCCTGTTACGCGCGATGTGCTAACTAGCACGTTTAAACATGCGCAAGAAGTTGTACATGTCTTACAGACAGGATCATATAAAAAGAAAGATAGAAGTATGGGATGGGAGGTAGAAAAGGCTTTTCCTACACCTACTTTAGGAGGCTGGAAAATGACGTTTAAACCGCATAATCATGCGTACAAAATCAGTGTTACAGAACTTAATTAATGCGACATATTGATAAAATCATACTGCATTGTACAGCAACGTATCCTGATTCTTATGTTACTGTAGGCATTATTGACACATGGCATCGTAAGCGAGGATGGGAAAACGGCATAGGGTATCACTATGTTATCTACACTAACGGAGAAATACACAGAGGCAGAGATATTGACATCATAGGTGCGCACACAAAAGGCCACAACAAAACAAGTATTGGCGTAGCATACGTAGGAGGCATAGACAGTAAAGGCGTGCCGCGTGACACGATGACAATACAACAAGAAACGTCATGGCTACACTTAGTGCAAGGTTTACGCACTGTATTCGGGTATTGCAAGGTGCATGGACACAATGAGTTTAGCAGCAAAGCATGCCCTAGTTTTAACGTACAAGACAAGTACAAATTCTTAAATATTTAACATGGAATTTTTAGTAAGTAACTGGAGTGAGATTGCACTAGCGGCAATTAGTTTTTTTGGAACTTGGACAGGTATCACAGAGTCAAAAAAAGACGACAAAGTTTTTGATGTGCTGAGTCGCATTGTAAATGCAATTGTATTTGGTAGAACAAGAAAAAAACGTAAATTGCAAAAGTAATCTGTCTTTGATTATGGGTTTGATAGGAAGCCCCGGTGCATAAGTTGCATCGGGGTTTTTCTGTTATATAACTGTTTTGTCCTATATTGCGGTGTAATCACAACCCATAATACATGCTGAAAAAACGTAACGGCGCGGACAAAGCCATGTACAAACGCTACATGAAACGCGCAACAATGCTGTTTAGCTTACAGCAAGACCTGTTAAAGACAGAGGACAACTCAACCCTTTTAGACATAGTGCAGCTTGGATTGCGCGAATGCGAGGAGATGATATACAAGTTCAAGAAAATTGACCCTTCGCTATGAATGACCAAATGAGCATATTCATAAACCCAAAGATGTGGTTGGAAATCGACTACGTGTTTTATCCAAGTGAATCATCCTACGATTATGATGTCCCTGCTGATGCAGAAGAAGTAGAGTTAAAGAAAGTCAGGCTATGCACGCATACATCAGAAATAGAAATTACTTACATGATGGACGACTTGCAGCCGCTAATGTCTATTGAATCAATTATTGACAAAATTACTAATCATATACACGAATGAAAATTCTACAAGCACAACCTGATCATCAGTATCAGACACCACAAAACGAAACTATGTACGTACAGGAAGTTTTGTTTGACGATAATATAAGCGCGTTAGTTAGCGCAAAATCAATAAACAAATGGCAACCCGGACAGCAGGTCATAGTAAAGAAAGAATGGAACGACCAAAAAGGTAAACTGCGCAGAAGCATAGGTGACGAACAAGCGCAGCAGAAGTACGAAAAGAAACAAGCCGCGCAAGGTGAACGAGATGTACGGGTAGGGCGGCAATGGGCAATCAATACTGCGATTAATTACTTACAGCTAGTAACTACAGCACAGGGTCAAATGACATACAACGAAGTAGCGCATGTAGCACGCATGTTCGATAAGATGCGCGATGAATTCGATACGTTTAAACTTGCTGATGGCGAAGATTTACCGTTCTAATGGGAAAGCTAAAAACAAAGCACGGAGGTATTGACATGAGTTACATACCTGAACCTTTACCAGAGGATTTAAAATGGGCAGTCGGTCATGCGGCTGCTCATGCATCTTCACGAGAAGACATAAAAGAAATCGCGTTGGACTTACTAAACATCATAAATGAACTTCGTAATGACTTTAGCAACATTCATTAAGGTAAAATTTGGCACACAAGAGCGACTAAGTAAATCGCTGAAGTTACACGCGAAAACCGTGAACAAGTGGTACAATAACGATCCAAAGAAGTTGTTCATGTTTGCTACAGAAATAGCAAAATTTTCAGACACACCGACGGAACAGGTTATTAAAATGATTGAAGACAGATGTGATGATGTTCGATATCTCAAAAGCAAGTGATCATGACCTGAAACTTATGCGGAAGCAAATGATATGGATATTCGAGAAAGCAGAAACTCAATATCGTAGAAACCAAATCAATGAACTGCTGCATACAATTGGGAATGAATTAAATCACAGATTTGACACTAATAAATATTATTGGAAAGGAAATGAGTAACAGGTTAGTAAAATTTATTGCTATTCCAATTGAACTGTATGAAGACAACAGATTAAGTTGGACACAAAAATTGATGATTGTTGAAATAGATAGCTTTAGTAGAAACGGCAAATTTTGCTTTGTGAGTAACGATCACTTAGCACAGCATTTAATGATTTCAAAAAGTGCCGTAGAAAAGAATTTAAAGTACATAAGTGACCTCGGGTACATTGATAGGCAACGACGTAATATTAATGGTGTAAGCCGTAGAATTTTGCGGGTAGCACCCGTATATAATTACGGTGGAGAACCGGAAAAAACTACGGTTGATGAACGTAAAAAAGAGGCAATACTAGATACAAATACTAAATCAAGTACTAAATCAAGTACTAAGGCGCAGCCTGCACATTATGATGAGTGTTTAGATTACTTTACTGAATTAGGTATGCCCGATCAGGCACAGCCGTTTATGGATTGGTATGACCAAACAGGGTGGAAACTTAAAGGTGGAAACAAAATTAAAGATTGGCAAGCTACTGCCCGAACTTGGGCAAGGCGACAAAGACAACAGAAAAATGCACAACCACAACGCGGATTCAACAAAGAAAACTTTGACCCTAACAAACTTGAGCGTTTCATTACTGAAGGATAATACTGTTAGTGTTACTCCTCAACAAGCGTTTGAGCAAGGAACTAACATAAAACTTGCTTTAACAGTAGCACCTGACATGGTGCGCGGATGGATTGTTTCAGAGGTAGGACGGTTAATAAAAGACATGGATATGAAAACGACCATCAGCAGCGACGAAGAACTTATGTTTTGTTGTAGGTCAATTATAGAAGAACGTCCGGCATTAACGCTAGAAGAGATTCGCGTAGTTTTTGATATGGTTCGTAAAGGCAAGTTTGGTAAATTGTACGAACGATTAAAAACAGCCGAAATTCTAGGGTTTTTTGAGAAATACGCAGGAACTACACGCGCAGCTATGTTAGAAGAACGCAACCGCAATAGACAGTATCAGCACGAAGTAGAAGCAAAAGAAGCTTTGCAACGTATTGATGCGGCTTCGCTAATTGACAGTGTACGAGATCATACACCAACGCCCGAAGGTTTAGGCACACGCATTAGAAAACGATGGGATGCCAAAACTGAGCAAAGCAAAAGAGAAAAAGAAACTTGATGCAGCATTAAGCCGATACGTACGGGCAAGTAACGCAGACCATGCAGGTTACGTGTCTTGTTTTACGTGTGGTGTAAAAAAATTATGGAAAGAGCTTGATTGCGGTCACTTTATCACACGCGCCAAGTTAGCAACGCGATTCCTGTATAAGCCGTCAGAGGGTCTTACTAATGTTCAGCCTCAGTGCAAGCGATGTAATGGATTTTTAGGCGGTCAACAATTTGTATTTGCACGCAAATTAGACGAAATTTATGGAGAGGGTACAGCAGAAAACATACTGGTTCTCAGCAATATGCACGTAGATTTTACAGCAGAAGAATACAAAGAGTTGCGCGAGCATTACGATGACTTGTTTCGAGAACTTCATAAATGATCACTATGATGAACTTTTGCAACATAGTTACCGCTACGTCGGGAAAAAGTACGGTGCAGATGTGCTACATGACATGCTTTATGCATTCCTTACTAAGCAAGACAAATTAGATGCACTATGCCAACGCGGCGAAATGAAAGCGTATATATGCCGTGCTATTTACATAGCAAGTTACAGTAACGAATCTTTTTACAACCGTCAGTACAAAACGTATGACAGAATGCGAGGTGAGTACATAGATAATGTTATTCAACGCGAAGAAACAGAAACGCTTATTAGACACGAATCACAGCTAAAAACCGTACTTACTATATTGCAAGAATTATCATGGTTTGATAGAGAAGTATTTAAGGCATACTATCTTCACAATCACACATTAGACACTTTTACAAATGCAACAGGAATCCCCCGGCAAACGCTCTACAGGAGCATCAGAAAAGCCAAAAGGCAAATCAAAAAAGCGATCAACAAAATCGAAGGGACTAGGTGACGATATCGAGAAAATAACGAAGGCAACAGGTATCAAAAAGGTAGTCGATGCAATTGCAGAAGCTACGGGTACGGATTGCGGATGCGGAAAACGTAAGGAATACTTAAACAATAGATTTCCATACTATGACGGAATGAGTAAGATAGACCAAGAAATTTACAGAACAGAACTACGCCCAAGATTAAAACCGGGCGTTACAGTAGATTTTGCGTTTCAGGAATTATTTATAGACGTATATCAACGCACATTCGGAATACGTCTAAAAAAATCAAGATGTAATGATTGTTTTTTAAAAGAAGGTGAGAAGTTAGAAAAAGCATATATCGCTTCATGCGACTCTTAACCGCTGCAATGTTGGATGGATACCAACGCAGAAAGGATAGAACTGTAAGCGTACGGTTCGTAACACAAGAACACAGTAGCGACAAGATCATGGAGATAGATTCCATGCTTGACGGATACGGATTCCTGTACTTCAGACCCGAAGAGCAACTACGAGAAGATGAGATAGAGGAACTAGACAACCTCGATATGGACATCTACGATAACCGCAAAACGCAGAGCCAACGTTTACGCGGCGTGTTGTACAAAGTATGGGAGCAAGGGACACAAGACCTTGATTTTAAAACATACTACAAGCAAAAAACAGAAGAGATAATCCAACACTACAAAAACAAATTGACAGATGGACTTTAGATTAAGCAAGTGCTGCAGCGCAACTCAATGGCGAGAAACGGATATATGCTCAGAATGTATGGAGCATGCCAAATTCGAAACCCTCGGACACATGATCACCTTAAAACCTGATGAGTTCCTCAAACCGAGTGACTTGAAGATACCGGAATAATTTCACACGTAGACGGCTACAGCATTACATTCCGGTTGTCCCCTATCTATTACGGTATGCATGCAAACGCAAAGCCAATGTTAGATGGGGGACTTTTTCTTTGTATAATGCAATGGTTCGAGATAAGTCCAGTTGGGGTAGCAACCTAGACTAACTGTAAACAACAATAGAATACAATGCCATTTAAGAAAGGAGAAAGCGGAAACCCAAACGGTAGACCTAAAGGGGCAAAGGACAAAGTATCTACTGCAGCCCGTGAAATCTTTGTGCAGGTCATGGAGGGCGAGATGGACAACATAAAGGATTCGCTACAGATCCTGCGAGAGAGTAGCGATGAGAAGTACCTAAAAGCGTTAAGCAGTTTGATGCCCTACTTCATGCCTAAGCAGGTAGAGCAGGAAATAACAATGAACGAACCAACAGGTCAACCAACATGGTTCGATGAGGTATTGCAGAACGAAGAGGTGCAAGATGATAACCCGCTTACGGAATAGTGAAGCAACCTAAGACGTATTACGATTTTAAGGCCTGTAGGAAGCGTGTACAGGTTCATCAGGGGGGTACACGTAGCGGGAAGACATACAGCATCTTACAGGGGCTGTGTGAGCTTTGTTGGAACAACGTAAACAGTGGCATAATTATCACCGTAGTACGTCGCACATACCCAAGTTTGCGCGGATCGGTACTGCGTGACTTTATCGAGATACTGCAAAGCCAAGGACTATACGAAGAAAAGTACCACAACAAAACGGAGAGCCTATACGACCTGTTTGGTAATACATGGGAGTTCATAGCCGTCGAGCAGGAAAGCCGAATTCGTGGAAGAAAGCGACATGTTGTCTATTGCAATGAGGCGAACGAGCTATCGAAAGATATGTTCATGCAGCTTGCACTGCGTACGACGTGGAAAATCATACTTGACTACAACCCTAGTATGGAATATCATTGGATTTACGATGATGTGATACCGCGTGACGATTGCGACTTCTTCCAAACTACGTATAAGGACAACCCGTATCTAAGTGAGGATACCATTTCAGAGATTGAACGATTAAAGGACACAGATGACAATTATTGGCGTATCTATGGTTTAGGTCTGAAGGGTATTAGCAAGGAAACTATCTTTCAAACGCATACATATACAACCTTACCTGAGAACACTAAGACCATTGCATACGGTTTAGATTTTGGTTACGCAAGCGATCCTGCTGCACTAATCGTTGTACATGCACGCGGTGATGAATTGTACATAGAACAAAAGCTGTATAGCGGAGGGCTAACAAATCAAGACCTAGCACATGAGTTTAAGAAGCTAGGCATAACTCGACATCAAGAAATAATAGCAGATAGCGCAGAACCGAAAAGCATTACTGAACTGCATCGCATGAACTTTAATGTCAAGCCTGCTAAGAAAGGCGCAGACAGCATACGCAATGGCATCGACATCATGCGCAGGCACAAGCTATACGTCAAGGACGATAGCATAGACGTACAGAAGGAATTTAGGAACTACAAGTGGATGACTGATAAAGACGGTCGTATCTTACCTACACCAAAGGACGAATGGAATCATGCTATAGATGCGATTCGATATGTCTGTCTAAACAAGCTTGCACACCGTAACCGTACATATTACTTGAGATGAGCAGAGTAAAGAAAATCATACTGCCTACCGATTGGAACGAGGTAACGATTGACCAATACCGCGAAGTGTGGAAAGTATATGAACGCGAAACAGAACCATACAACGCAGTGCGTAGGGCGATTGAGGTATTAGCGGGTTTAGAGCAAGGAGAACTGCAGCACGCAGAATGGACATCAATAGAACACAGCGCAAACATCATACATTGGTTTTTGCAAGAACCTGATGCATCTACTATGAACATGCCATTACAAACGCTGATTGAACATAAAGGTCAGCGGTACGGGTTTATTCCTGATTGGACAAAATTGACAGTAGGTGAGTTTGCAGATTTAGAAAGTTATTGTCAAGACGGGACGTTTGACAACCTGCACAAAATTATGGCCGTATTGTACCGACCTGTTCACGTAGAAACTTATTCAGGCTACGAAATAGCTTTGTACGATGTAGACAAGAAACGGCAAGAAGATATGCGAGAACTAACTATGGATGTAGCTATGGGCGCATTGGTTTTTTTTTGCAACATCGAAAAGGAATTAGCTATCACTATGCAAGCCTATTCGAAACCAAAGGATCAGAAGAAGCAAAGGGAATTAGTTCTAAATGGGGATGGTACGCAATTATCCATGAACTAGCACAAGGAAACGTACTGAGTATAAAACCTGTAACAGAGATGTATATTGAAGAGGTACTGACCTTCATGGCATACGAAAAAGATGTCGCAGTCAGTCAAAAGGTAAATATAGATGCAAACAATAGTAGACATAAATAACATGCTGCAATCCATCGTGGATGATCACGAAGTTTTGCGAAGCTTTCACACGTTTACGCTTGATACGCTTGATATGGACAAGCTAAGCGCAAGCGATTACCCGCTGCTGTATGGTCAATGTACTGATGCAGTCATTATGGACGGCATGACAGAATTTACGTATGAAGTTATTGTAGGTGATTTAGTTATTGAGGAGCAACAAGAACGTATTACAGAAATCTATTCCGAAACGTTTTTGCTTTTACAGGACGTAGCTGCACAGTTTGCGTTTAACGTCAATGTAAGCAGTTTAGTAGATGGCAACAATTGGTCATTTCAAATGCCGCTACAGTGTCAACCGTTTACTGCACGTTTTGACAATAGCCTAACAGGTTGGTCAACTACGTTTAGCATTCGCCTGCCAAACGCACTAAATCTATGTAACGCGCCTTATGGATAGCTTACGTATCGCCATAACGATTGACGGGAAGTTAGTTGACCTAGAACTTGACAACTTTATTGAAGAGTGCAACAAGATCGGCGGTGAGGTAATCGAACAGGCGCGTACGAATCTTGCAGAAGCAGATAAAATAGTTACAGGCACACTAGCTAATAGCCTGTACTTTGAACTAATAGAAGACGATGAAGGGCTTGTAATTAAATTTATGGGCGCACCATACTACGACTTTGTAGAAGAAGGCGTACAAGGCGCAGCAAACAACGCTAAAGCACCTGACAGCCCGTATCAGTTCGGCACAGGATCAGGAGAGAAAGGCGCACTGCGACCTGCAATTAAGAAATGGATTAGGGACAAGGGTATCAGCAATAGTTCATGGAGAGATAAACAAGGTCGTTTTCTTAGCATAGATGCAATGTCAAAGCGCATTTCGCGAAGCGTATATCTTACGGGTTTAAAGCCTACGTACTATTATCAAATGGCAATTAATCAACAGATGAAACGCATGGCTAGACGTTTAGAAATGGCACTTGGCGAAGACATAGACAATTTTATGGAAGACAATTACAGCCGCACATTTTCAATTGAAATTACTATTTGATGGCATTTACAGTAAATCAGACAAGTACGGGATTACGTGGATCGTATGACGAACTTATATATGTAGTAAACGACGACACAGACACGGGTGAGCCAAAGTATCGTTATGCATGCGAAGTTATACTTAATAGCACACGACAAGCATTATTAAGACAACTGCCTAATAACGCTGCGAGCGCAGTATTTAATGTTCGCAACGTAATAGCACAGTTTGTGCAGCAGGATGAAGACGTAATTGAAATAGGCAAATCAAATAGTTTGTTGATTAGCACAAACACTACTGCCTTTAAAACGGTTACTGTTCGATTTGGTAGTTCGTTTGCAACAAGCGCGAATGCACAACCTACGCTAAACTTAGATAGTGCAACCGATCAAAATGTAGAACTAGTAAACGGAAATTTTACGCTTGCTACTAGTGCGTTAATTGACACAAATGACAGTAGCGCATACGTACCTACATCAGGCTCTAAATATTGGTTAAGCGATACGCCTGAAGTCAACGGTTTGCTTATTAACTACGTTCTGTATGACGACAAAAAAAGAAGCTTTTCTACACTTGCATTCATTAACACGACTTCATCATCTGCTACGCACATTGGAGTACGTTACTATAACGGTCAAACAACACTGAGTACAACAGTAAAAGCAAACAGTATAGCGAACGGAGGCATGCCACCAAGTTCTGTAACAAATGATAGTCAGCGACTGCTGTATTTTGGCGTGGGTACAGCAAATCTAGGAGGGCAATTTATAAGCGACGACATCAACCCCGAGTCAAGCACAAACGATGGATGGACACACTATGACGTAGTTCTTGGTAGCAGCACTGACCCGTTTACAGATGCTGTAAGCAAAACGTACCGATTTGTAAAGCTTGACTGCACACGTTTTCAAACAGCGAACAATTATTACACGGTGCATTGGTGGAATAGCAAAGGCGGTTACGATAGCATAGTATTTAGCGGCAAGCCTGAAATTACGCAAAGTTTAAAAAGACAAGGCTATAGGCAGATAGGCGGAAATAGCTTTGATGCAGATGGCGATACAACCGATTACGTAAAGAACGCTTACGAAGGCGGAATGACACAGGCACACATACGCACTAAGACAACGTTAAATTTAAACACAGCATTTCTCGATCCTGACCGTTTATCACCGTTAATGATGTCACTTGTAAATAGCGAACGTGTATACGTGTCGCCTGTAGGAGATATTGGACTAAATGCGAATAGAACAGGTGGAGGCTACGTACGCGCGTATGTACAGGACAACAGTTTTACAAACCGCACAAGCGTAAAGGACGGGCTGACTTCGTTCGCCTTGCAGCTTGAGGTGTCACGATACAGACCTACGCGCTAATGGGACAACTTGTAGCTATAGTACAGGGAGGAACAACGCAGGTTGAATTAGACCTGCCTGATACGCCAATTGAATTAAACTTTCAATTTCAAGATTTAAACGATCCTTACTCTAAAAAATCACCGTATACGTTTAATTTCAAACTTCCGCCTACACGTAACAACGTACAGTTTTTTTCATATTACTATGATTACAATGTTGCTTTAGGTTCATTCAAAGCACAAACAAAAACATCCGTACAGCTATATAGTCAAGGCGTATTACTTATGCAAGGCGTGTTGCAGTTACACAGTGCAACCGAACAGGGATTCGAAGTTAATGTTCTACAAGAATTAGCGGATCTTTTTGAGAGTGTTCGGGATTTATCGTTTGAGGATTTGTTCATTACAGAAGCGGGTACAGTTGATACTAGCCTTGATCATGCGTTAACATGGACAAACATTATTAGTTCGTGGTCGATTAATAGCGACATTACAACAGGCACTGTAGGCGACGGCGTAATTGTTTATCCGCTTTCCGATTGGGGTCAGTACAGCACAGATAATAGTCCTAATGAAGGCGGAGGTATTGGATTTACTTTTTCAGGGGAAGGAACAGGACTAGGTAGTCTAACATCGCAATTTCTAAAAGCAGAAAATTTTAAGCCTGCTATTCGTATACAGTATGTAATCGACTACATCTTTAAACGAGCAGGTATCAATTACGAAAGCACGTTTTTTGACAGCGAAGATTTTAAAAAAATCTACATGTTTCTTGCAACAGAAACAGAACGCGCTACAAGCCGTCCGAGCTATGGTTTTCGCATGGGCATTCCCAGTACGCTAACCATTACATCTGCAGATGCCGGAATTTATGACGCACTGATTTTTACAGAAGAAAGCAGCGCACCATTTTATGACCCTGACGGACTAGTAAATGCCGCTACTTTTACTGCACCATACGATGGAGATTATTACTTAACTGCACGTTTAATTGTAATGGTGCAGTCAGTAACAAACAGTATCTCTTTTAACGTGCTGTGTCGTATGCTTGTAAACGGTGAAGTTGTTACAAATACACAGGAAGTAGAATGCGACCCAAACACAACAAATGTTGCTGACTACGGATATTTGTTATCGCTTTCTCAAGGCGATTCAGTTGTAGTAGAAGTTGCACACACAAACAGTTTTAATGACGTTAGTTTTATTGCCACTAACTCAACAGGTACAACTTTATGGCAGCTTAGTAATTATTTTGGTACAGCAGGGTTTGTAGATGTATCAGCAAACTTCCCTGATATAAGCGTAGACGAGTGGTTGCGTGCAATTTTTGAGAAGTTTAATATTATAATGATTACAAAGCCTACAGATCCGGGCATTGTATACGCCGAGCCTTGGGAAGATTGGTGGAATAGCGGCACAACTAGAAAGGATTTTACAAACAAGGTAGATGCTGACAGCATAACTATTAAGCCGACTACAGAATTTCAAAATAAAACATACACGTTTTCCGATAGCGAAGGCGAAGATTTTGTGAACCTATGGTATCAACACCATTTTAAGAAAATATATGGTCGCTATATATATCAAAATGAAAACGATTTTGCTACAGGCAAAGAAGAAACAAGTGACATATTTCAACCGCTGCGTTTACGCCGAGTATATCAAAACATAGAAAACACAGGCGAAAGCTTAGTGCCAAATGTGTTAGTGCCTTCTTTTTGGGATTGGCATGACGGAAGCAATGGTTCAATCTACCTTAAAGAATTTGTCAGTTGTAAACCTGTCCTTGCATACTACAATGGTTTGCAACCAATAGGCAACGGTCATTTGTTTAATTATAATAATGTTCATTATAACTCTTACCCTTACTTCGCAACATATAATAGCGTACCCGTTACTATGGATACCAAGGTTTTGCAATGGGGATATAGTTATCCTGATAACCTAAATGCTCCGTTTGTAAGTAATGGCGATACACCCGGAATAACAACTAATTATCTGTTCAATACGTATTGGCTGCGTATGTTCAACGAGTTGTACAGCGACGAAAGCCGCGTAATGACGTGCAAGCTTGACGTTTCTACAACAGATGTATACAATCTACAGTTTAATGATTTGCTGTACATAGAAGGGGCGTATTGGCGTATTATAAAACTTAACAACTTTACACTAGAAAATACAACATTAGCTAACGCGCAATTAATTAAAGTAATTGATGCACCTGCAGTTAACATACAACGCAATTGCACACTAATTATAGATTCATTTAACACAGACGGCACAGTCAATTTTGTAGATGAATTAGGAGCAGCAGCAACAGCAACAGAAGAATGTTGTACAGCAAATGGTTTTATATGGTCTGAAGTAAGATCAGAATGTTTTTATCGACCAGACACTAGTTCTACAGGAAGTCATCCAAATGCGCCGTCACCGGGTTTGCCTGAGCCAATAGGAGGACAAAGCAACGGTTTAGTGCCGGGCTTGCCGTCAAGTAACGTAGTAAGTACAAGTTTTGCCTTTAAAAACTCTACATCAATACAAGGGGCTACATATACAGTGCAGCTTTACGCAGAAACTACAAGCGCATCTGCTGTAAACGCAAAAACTTCAGATGGCATAGATACGTTCAAAATACCGTTAGATTCAGTTTTATATATAACGTATGATGTAACTATGATTGAAATAGGCGGTACAGCCGCTAGTGTTGGTGAGGTAAGTAATTTTACGGCGCGTACATCTCTAGCAAACACGCGGAATCAAGCAAGTAATGCGCCTGCAGTGCGTAGAGTAGGCGGAACACCTACCGTAATAAATACGGAGAAGGATTCAAGCGTAACGGCAAGCATTGACACTGCTACAGCGCAAAGGGTCGCAGGAGCAGATGCAACATACACAGTACAATGTACGGGTACAGCAAATGTCACTGCAAGTTGGCTGATTAACGCTACAGTTCAATTTGTGCAGTTGTCAGGACTAGACATTACTACTGATCCTACAGCGTTTTTTAACCTGTCAAATACTAAGATTCATTTAAACGATGGCAGCAACACAGAACTACACTTTAACAAATGAAGTACTGGATAAACAGCATTGGATATGGATTACCTGTAGCTATACGATTAACGGTAGCGAACAACGTAAAAGGTACGGGTATATGGCGATATTGGTACGGGATTAATGACCTGCACCAAAGCAATTGGAAAAAGCTGAGATTAATATTAAACAACAGATGGCAGCAGAAGCGAAAGTAAAAATTAAGGGCGAAGAAACCGTAACAGCAGCGGCGGAGAGTGCAGGCGATGCGGTCGAGCGTTTAGAGCGCAGGATGGGTAAAGCGGGTAAAGGCGCAAAAAAAGACTGGGCAGGCATTGGAGATTTGTTTAGTCAGTTTTTGCCGCGTGGTTTTCAGCGCACCATTCGTTCCTTCAAATCTACACAACGTCAAATAGGGCGTTTAGCACGGGGCTTTAAGTCTTTGCGCGGTGCTATTGCTGCTACGGGTATAGGTGCATTTGTTGTTGCTTTAGGTCTTATTGTTGATAATTGGGACAAGATTAGCGCATCCATTGCAGGCGCAAGCGATGCAACAAAAGATGCCGTTACAGAAAGCGAGAAGCTAGTCAAGGCAAGCAAAGAGCAATTAGATAACATTTCTGCAACTGAAAACATTATGAGGTTGCAGGGCAAAACAGAAGAGGACATTCTTATGATGCGCATGCAGGCTACGGACGAAGCCATCATGCAACAGAAGATTCTGATTGATAATCTAAAAGCGCAGAAAGAAGAAGAAACGGCTGCAGCAGAGCGCGTGACTAAGTACACAAAAGCTATCATTGGCTTGGTCACATTCCCGCTTACGGCTGCATTAGGAATTATTGACACGATCAGTGCAGGACTTGCAGAAATCGGTGTGCTAGAGGAGGGTACAAGCCTTGCAGAAGGTTACGTATCAGGTGTAGCGGGCATGCTGTTTGACCCGCCTGAAGAGGTAGCAGAGAAGGCAGATGAAACAATTGATGCAGCAGAGGCACAACTACAACGCCTAGAAAACACGCGGGCAGGTTTCGCCTTACGTCAACAAGCTAACGAAGAAAAACAAGCAGAGGAGGCACGCCGTAAGCAAGAGCAAATTGATAAACAGCGTATAGCAGATGAGAAGTTTGTGCAGGATCAGTTGCTCAAGCTGCAGCAGGATTACGAAATACGCAGCTTAGAAGATGCTGATGCACAAGCAAAAAAGCGGCTTGAATTGCAGTTTAAAGCAGATATGCTTGAACTTATACAGCGTAGTGCTAATTATGATGCATTGTTAGCCCTGCAACGTAAGTATGAAATGGACGTAGCAGATATTGACGAAGCCGCTGCACAGCGTAAATCGGATAGAGAAGCGCAACTTGCTGACCAATTGTACGAACGCTCTCTTAGCGATTTTGAGCGTCAAGAAATGGCTTTGATGAGTCAGTATGACCGCATGATCGAGATGGCAGGAGATAATGCCGAATTGATTGCGCAAATCAACGCTGCACACATTGAGGACTACGAACAACTTGTACAAGATTCCGCAGACGAAGAAGAGAACATACAGCTACGTAAAATCGATGCTCTAGCCAATGCAACAAGTGGACTGTTCCGCACAATGGGTCAGATGGCAGAGGACAACAGCAAGCAGCAAAAGAACCTTGCAGTAGCTGATGTATTGCTTAATCAGGCAATGGCTATGGCAGGTGCTATTCGCGGGGCTACACAGTCAGCAAAAGACCCTATTAGCCTTGCAACCTTTATCGTGTCTATGCTTGGTACGGTATTGGGCAGCTTTGTACAGGTCAAGAAAATCATGGGTCAGGCAGGCGCAACAGGCGGAGGTGGAGGAGGTGGAGAAACTCGTTCAAGTTTTGCTGACATGAGCGTTACACCATTGCCTGCTGTTATAGATACACCGGACATGCAAGCATACGTTGTACAGTCGCAGTTGCAAGGACAAAATGCTATGGCGGAGCAACTAAATAACCAGATTACGCTTTGATGGTACGGGCATGTATTGTAAATTGTACGCACACAGTAAAAATTATGGACAAACAAGAGTTTAGGTATAACGGATGGGCTAACTATGAAACGTGGTTGGTGTCTGTATGGGGCTATATACCCCTGTTTTCAGAAGAATTGTACGAACAAGGTGTAAGCCCTGATGAAGTCCGCGCTGACGACATACAAGAAATGTTTGAAGAATATGAAAGCAGTAATATTCCGCGCAGCGGCATTATCAGCGATATGGTTCGCGCAAGTATTGCAGAAATTGACTTCCGTGAAATTCTTGAACACGTCACAGAGGAATTACAGCAGCGAATCAACGACGAATACTGATGTCAGAGTTAGACCGAGCATTAGATAAAATTACGCCTCGTCTTTTGGACTCATTAGATTATGGTGAGGAATACAAATTGACTCCGTTGTTTACTTTGTATCACTACGAATCCGATGATTTTATTGTAGTGAATTTGGATGACGGTGAAAATTGGGAAGAGTTGCTAGTAGTCATGTACGATGATCGTAGCGTTGATTATGAAATAGTTGACAACTACCTGTATAACAAATACGCTTAATTATGGTCATTAGCATTAAAGGACTTGCCTACAACGAGGTAACGGATTTCTTTGAAAGCTACGATGCAGGCGAAGGTGATATGGACATCTACATCAACGACCTCGGATACGTAGATGCTGCTGCAGGCGATTATCGACCTTTTGTAGAAATCGATGTTAACGATCCTAGTGAGGAAGATGATTTAATTGACGTTGCAGAGCAGCTTGCTGATGAAGAGCCTGATGCAGAAGTTGAATTTATTGGTTAAACAACAGAGATATGAGATACGAAATCGAAACGTCTGATAGGGATTCTGATAAAGTTGCAGACATCATTGATACCTACACGTATCGAGGTGTAGAGAAAGAAGAGCAAACGCGCGATGGTGTTTTGTACACCGTGAACGCGGATGACGATGAAATCCGTGACTTAGAAGAAGCATTAGATGATGCGCGTGTAGATTGGCACTATTACTAAACAACAGAGATATGCAA
>TARA_R100001440_G_scaffold16970_2_pt1 | contig 23267 bp, 24 predicted proteins | sample TARA_R100001440 | Tara Oceans TARA_R100001440 (sample SAMEA2622112) | marine metagenome | biome: marine biome (ENVO:00000447); feature: surface water layer (ENVO:00002042); material: "saline water (ENVO:00002010), including plankton (ENVO:xxxxxxxx)" | depth 5 m
GTGATTGGTTGAATGTAACGACTGTTTCTTGGTCAATTTGTACATCATTTGCACGAATGTAATTTTGTAACTGGATGCGGTCTTCATCAGTTTGAGCATTAACAGCCTCTGTATATATTGCCTCTGTCTTTGAAATCTCTGTAGCCGCACCTGAGAATAACTCAATAGCCGCTTCCATTTGATCCATATTCTCTTCATAACTATCCACCAGTAAGTGTTCTGCTGAGTAATAATTAGCGTTAGCTGTATCTAATATAGATTGATTGTAGTACGCGACTTCTAATAAGTCGATTTTATGGCTATCGGTTCTACCTGCTACCGGGACAACTAATCCATCAACTGTATCAGGAGATCCTGGAACACCTAAAGACATTTCAACAACACTGGCCTGAGCATCGCTCACCTGAGTGTTTATATACGCTGCCGTATTTATTAGCTCTTGTATTTCAGTAAACTCACCAACCGGGCGTAAAGGGTTTATATTAGGATCAATAAGACTACCGAAAGTAATAGCTTGAGGATAGTAGACACCAGTGTCACCACTCAGTTGTGCGGAAACGCTCGCTAACAGGCTTATCGCTAGTATCTTCTTTTTCATTGCCATTTCCGTTTTCTCCATTGATGCCTAACGCGACATCAAAATATTCCTTGTTATCTTCATACCCCCTTACAAATAAAGTAGGTTTACGTTTCATCATTAGATACGCATTTTTGCCTGCTACTACTTTACCGTTTACAACAAGAGGACATGGTGTTCCTGACTCAAACATCGATAACCAATTATCGTCACTTTGACACATTCTGGTTATTGCAGCTATTTTCATGTTAAGGGTAAAAAGCATCTGTGCGTCTTTACGCCTGTTACAATCCTCGTCTAGTTCATATTTACCAGAACTTATACCTATTTGCAAAGTAGATACACCGCCACTGACACTTTTTAAACAGCTATCCTGCCCTCCTGACATAAGGCTTGGTGCGACTGCTGACGCTACTGGTATCTCACTGGCAGAACCAGCACCGTTGTATTGATTAGTGTTGGTAGTCGTATTGTTGTTACTGTCAACTGTAGCACCCTGTTGATTAGTATTTAAATCGCCTTGTTGTGAGCTAGTATTTCCACTGTCAGTATCCTGTGCAAAACTAGATGAGCTTATCAGCAAGAAAAGTAATAAAAATCGCACCGTATATCCCCCAGATATAATGCTCTAACCTAACAAACCGCTTAGACCCCTCATCAAGTCGCTTATCAATAGCCTCTAACCTTACAGCACAGATTTCTTCATGTTTTTCTAATCTGACTAAAAGCTCTTTAATAGTCATAACTTTGCTGGCCTCAAATGATATTCCTTTCCCCTATCCATTAAAACTGGATCTTCACACCAAAATGTTCCATGTTCACTTAATAAAGTCATTCCTTTAGTTTTTCCAAAAGGCCATACAACCATGAAAGTCCAAGTATTAGGGGCAATATCATAAACATTGTGCATATCGTTAGCATTAACCAAATTAATCCAGCGGCAGCGCTCAGTAAACTGACTACCATCAGCCTTAATAACGTCTTGGCTATATGAACCCCGTAAAATAAAGCTAATAAAATGCCTCGGATGACTGTGGTAATCATTAACCTTTTCTCCCTCAAACAATCTGTTTAGGAGACAGTACCTAAAAATCCAATAAATATTCAGCATTGGCTCTGTTTTAGTGCCACATTTAGCTAATCTTATCTGCCGCTTTACAAACGGAAAATAGTATTTTGTTTTACTGTCACGCCACGCCATCAAAACCACCATACCAGTATTTTATTTTTTGTTCTGGAGTGCCTGTCATTGATATTACTTTAGCACCTCTGCGTAGAGCCTGTCCTAACTCCCAATGTGGAACATAATTAGGCTTGTCTTTTTTAAAATAAAACATTTGCCCATGCCAGCTCCAAAAAGCAATGTCTTTATCAAAAACAACTTTGTAACTTACTCCATCTTTTCCATGCGGTGTCATGTTATATCCGAAATTGATGTTTTAACATAAAAAGTATTTTCTTCTACATCGCTGCCTTGCGTGTGATTAAAAGCAGCATCATTATTAGCAACAGTCATCATGGATTCATAATGTAATTTTGAGCTACTGTCTTTTGTGTGAGTATATTGTTGTGAGGTATAAACACTAGACATTGTAAGATGAAAATTTTTCATTGCAGTTATCCAATCAGTGTCGTACAAATAAGCCCTACTACCAGAAGCATCTTTACCAAAAAAAGTGATTGTTACATTAAAAACTTTATCTCTAACTCTGCCAGACGCTATACCAACAATTACGTTGTCTTTTTTAATTTGTATAGTAAATCCATCGCTATCAGATAGCTGTTTATCTAGTTGTTGTTTGAAGAATTGATACTTTTCTTCATCAGTTTTTGCTTCTTTAAATAAAAAAGTACCTGCATTAATTTTATCTATAGAGTCGTTAAACAAACCTCTAAATATAGACTCATCAATTTCTGTAATTTTTTCAATTAAATATGCCATTAATCAGCCCTCAGTTCCATAATACAAACATCATCATTTGACTCAGTTAAAGCCAACGCATTTGCAGATGAAGTACCAGTCCAAATTATTTGTGTTGTTCCATAACTGCTTGCATCAGTCAAAATATGGCTGTTGATTGTGCCGTTCGACCCAGTTAAAACCAATCTTCTAAAAGCATCAGATCTTGATAAAGGGTGATTTGGCCTTTGAAAAGTTAAATTAAGCTGTGTTGAATACTCAATAGTATCGCAGGTATCAGATGACCCATCAGCGAACTCAATAGTTGTTTTTGAAAGACTTGACCCAGACTGAGATGAACTGTGTCCATGAGCTGTATGATCAGTTTTACTGATAGTAAAAGTTCTATCTCTAACAGATATTAAGGTAAAATCTATCTGCGCCCCTGCGCTTGCAGTTACACCTATCATTAGTTATCTACCACGCCAGAACCAAATAGAACATAGTTATTAGCAGATACAGCGATTAATGTTGCAACACCACCTTGTACAATATGTGGATTATCACTTCCAATAGAAAGAACCGTTGCGCCTGTGCATATTTTGATAACTTGGTCGCCTGCGGCAGCATCATAATCAATTACTATTTTACCTGATGAATGTGTACAAGCATTAACAAAATGTATTTGCTCGCCTTCGGCAATATCCTCTAGTGCTTCTGGCAAATCAATTTGTAAGTCTCCACTGCTGGCTGTATAGATAACAGTTTTTCCAACATAAGTTTTAACGGTGTCATGCGCTTTAGTTCCAGAGCTTGAAACAACCTCTGCCGCACCTTTAGCTAGTGTGGCTGTTGCTGCGTTCCCCGTAGTGTCCTGATTAAGAGTTGCTACTCTTGCCGCTGCAATAGTTCCAGAGTTTATCTGCTCACCACTAATAGACTTGTTGGTTAGCGTTGTTGTGCTGTCTGCGGTAACAGTTATATCAGACGTTAGCGCTAGTGTTCCTGCTGATGATGGCAAGGTAAGAGTAATGTTTCCGCTTGCACCTTCTTGGATTGTAGTTACATTGCCGCTGTCGTCTTCTAACTTAAGATGACCTGTTATTTGCACTCCGCCTACTTGTGTTACAAGCTTTATATTACCTTGGTTTGACAATCGTGCTACATCGCTAAACGTACCTATTAGTTCTTGACCAGCGTCATTTTTTATTAAAACATTTTGCCCTTTGATAACTAAATTATCACTACCAGTAGCACCAGAGGGTTGTTCTATAAATGACGTTGCACCATCTGAATATATTTCTAAGTCACCACCAGCTCCAAGAGTAATCTTTTCGTTATCACCCATTGTCAAAGCATCAGCAGTTACAGTACCGTTTACATTCAAAGCAGTTAAGTCACCTACACTCGTGATGGCTGTTTGTGCAGCCTGTGTGACAGTTGCGGCAGTGCCTGATACGTTGCCTGTTACATTTCCAGTTAAATTACCTTCAACATTTGCAACAAGCGTTCCAGTTGTTATAGACAAATTGCCAGTTGAGCTAGGTGTTGCAGTTGTTGTTCCTAGAGTAAACTTATCAGCAGATTCATCCCAAGCAAATATAGCATTATCGCCAGTTGAACCACGCTCAATGATAAATCCAGAGTCATTAGAGTTTGTACTAGCACCTCTATTCAATCCAATGATATTGTCAGATACATCAAGGTTTGTTTGATTTACAGTTGTTGTTGTACCAGTTACATTTAAATCACCGCCTAAAACAAGGTTGCCTGATATATCTGCATTACCATCAATATCTAAACTATCGCCTTTAACTTCACCAGTTACATCTATACCATTTGCAGAAGTAGCAAGTTTAGCTGAGCCTTCTCTCTTGATTGTAACATCACCACCACCGCTCAAAGTTTCTATTATCAATGCTGATTTGCTTTTAATACGACTTACGCCATTTTCTTGTACGCCATGCTCCACTCGCAAATCATAGTCATCTGTAGATGGCTCGCCTAAATCAATATATCCACCCTCTGTGCCTTTTACTTCAATATTTGATAAGCCATCAGAGTCAGTTGATAAAACTTTTATTGTGGCGTTACCGCCACTGCTTGTTACATTCAGATTTGCACTTGAATCGGTATTAGTTGATTCAACAGTAAAGTTTGTTGCTAATGCATTCCTATTAATAATTACGTTTGAGGTAAATTTAATAGGTATGTTAAAGGCATTTGCAGTTTTAATAGTAAATTCTGAATCACCCAAAGTACCTAATTCAAGCTCATTTCCATCAATTTCCACATTTTTTTTAAAACTCGCATTGCCAGCAACAGTTAGGTTTCCAGAACTTAAGCCAGCATCTGCGGAGTGGTCATCTCTGACAAACAAGTTACCAAAAATAGATTGGGTTCCAACTGAGCCGCCAGTAGTAGGTGATAGGATTAACCTTGAGTTTGTCATGCCAGTTGACAAGCTACCCGAGCTTTCATTACCTGCTGAAAAAGAGGTAGACCCTGACGCTCCAGCTAATACTTGCATTCTTATATGTTCGGTAGGAGTTGTGTCTGTGTCATCTGTAGCACCTGACCTTACTGCAAAGTGTGCTGAATCTATAGACAAAGACCCAGTGCCTTTATCTAAAATATGGCTGTGTGAGCCATCGTGATAAATTTCTAAGTCATCACCAGTGCCTAAGCGTATCTTTGCATTGTCAATAAGGTCTATACCGCCTGAAGTGTTATCAACCTCAATCTTTGTGCCACCAGTGGTATTACTTAAAGCAAGTATCTCAGCTAAAGTATCAACAGCCTGAACATCACTCAATAAGGCAATCTGCCTACCAGTGCCATTACCCTCATTGTTGTGAACTATAAGAGTGTGCTTGTCTGTATCAAAGGTAACTTCGCCTTCAGCACCATTAAATGATGCGTGTTGTGCAGTAGTGCCGCGCCTTAATTTTATTTCTGTAGCCATCTTTATCTCCTAAATAGGCCATATTTGCCAGCTTATATCTTGGCTTCCAGCAGAGCCTAAATCTTGACTAACATCAGTAAAAGATCCTGGTATATGAACAGCGGAAAAGTTATTTGCTGGTTGAAAATTTTGGTCTTTATTCATACATATTAAAATATTATGCTTAACAGTTGAACCACTTATTACTATTGTAGACCCTTTAGCCAAAGAAGCAGTTGTAATTACATTTTGGCCATCGCTTAAAGCAGTAGTTGTAGCTGATCCACCTGTAGTAACTACACAAGTAACATCAGCACTAGAGTCTGTGTGTTGAAAAATGTGAAGCTTAAATTGAGCAGCAACACCTGTTGTATATGTTTTATTTGCTGTTATTTGATCTGTTAGTATCGGATAGTCGTTGTCTACAGTATTGCCATCGCTATCAGTTCCAGCATCTATTGTAAGAACTGGAGCTAAAGCAGTGCTATCCCTAGAACCATGAGCAATAGGATTATTAACCAACTTGCTGAATAAATCCGTATCTGCGGCAGCACTAACCGCTTTTTCTGCATCTGTAATTTCTGAATAAGCCATATTAACCCCAATAAATTTTCATAGGCTCTAAAGTTCTTCCAGCCGTTTCTGTGTTACTTAAAGTATTTGTACTGCTACTGCTATTTATTTCAACAACGCCTGTATCTTCGTCTTGTTGACCCCTTTCACAACCTATAGGACAAGTTGATACTTCTTTTCTTTGACATATTTGTAAGTAGCCAGCACATTGTATGGCAGCATCAGTAGTGCCAATAGCATTCATGCCAACTCTGTACAAACCATCTGTTATGCGAACTCCAGATTCTGATACACCAAATCCGCGGCGCTCTCCATAGGAATTGTTATGATCTGCCGAACTGAACCATTGACCACTTGCTGTGTTGTTATTTAGATAGTGAACTGTGTTTTTACCAAAGATACCATTAGGAAAAACAGGAGTACCATCAGGATTTACGTTGTACAAACTCATATCAGCTCCTGGATTACTTCCGCTAAACGCATTACCAGTTCTGTTAAAAGTGCAAAAACCAAGTAAGTCATAAAAACCATCTCTTAATTCTAAAATTGATCCAACTAAGAGTGTAGTTCCAAAAACTGCATTACTTGTATGAAAAAATCCTATTTGAAAGTCTAATTCAGCTACTGGATATAATCCTCTATCAAATTTTGGCTTTACAAACTTGTTAGCAGAGCCAAAAGCTCTTACATCATTTGCAACATCTGATGTTCTTTTAGCAATATGCTCTTGAGTTTCATCAAACTCTTGCATAATTTGTGCAGTAATTGGTTTACCCGGAAACAATCTTGTGTCACTAACTTTAGAAACAGCCATAATTAAATACCTATATCATATCTTGTGCTAGAAGCCATATCAGCTAAAGTTATCCAGCTATCGTTTGTTTTTCTAACAGTTGGCATAGAGCCTAGCTCAAAACTGCACCTAATTGGGCAATAATTTAAATGATCTGCTGTCCCTAGCGCAAACTGCACTAATATTGTGCCACTTCCACTACTTCTAGCTACCGATGCCTCTATTACATCACCATCTGCTACCGTAACATCTGTCCCTGTTTCTGATCCATCACCAGAAAATGCTGCTGATGTATTTGCGCTAGTTATAAATGATCCATTTTTTTTAAAACCTACCTGCCCTGTCCAACTGCTACTTGCAACATAAGTTCTGAATTTCATTCTAAATGTTCCAGCCTTTAATCTTAATTTTCTAGTTTTTGTGCCGCTTGAATTTTCTATACTCATTACAGCAAAAACAGTATTTCCAGCAGTATACACAATGCCATTAGCTGTTCCATTAAATACACTATTATCTCTTTGAGCATGAGCAAAGTGATTATTTTGTATTTTGCTTAAAAGCTCTGCTGATATTGGCGCACCCACAGATATTTCTGTTGAGGCAACATCTTGAAAATCGTTAATTTCTATTTTATCACTATAAATAGTCATACCATATTATAAGGCTCTTTACCTCCCTCCATTTGTGGTGAAACGCCAATAATTATAACGCATTTAGTACCACTACCAGTTGACGCTGTTAAAGTTTGACCATCATAAAAATTATTGTTACCAAAAGACGCGCTACCACCTGAACTGGCACTGTCTATAGCATGAAAACCCGTTATGCTTCCACTACCTTTATCAATATCCTGTATTGTACTTACAGTCATATTCAATCCAGATGATGTTAAAGTATTGCCTTCACCATCTTCATAGGTCGCATCTGCAAATGCAATTTGATCATTTACAGAATAATCAGTACCGCCTTCAGTAATACTCTTAACAGATATATAATATTCATTAGCTAACCAAGTACCAACGCTTAAAGCGCCTGTATACGGAGACTCTTCAGTTCCAGAGCCTAAATTTGCAAAATTAGATGTAGCTGTAAATGCAGCAGTTCCACTAGCCATTATTGCACCAGTAGCGTCACCCCTATAACCAAACTGCCTTGCTTTTAAAGTAAATGTTTGTTTTTCAAAGTTATGCTTAATGCTTATACATTGCATTTCTAATATTGCTGGCAAACCTGTTTGATTAACAAAGTTTTTAGAAGATAAATAAAAGTTTTCTCCAACATCTATAGGCTCATTTATAACATCTAATTCAAATTGTGCAGTCAAAGGAGTTTCTTTATGCCTTTTTAAGATTCTTGTCGCTATAGTTTTTGCGCTGGAACTTTGGTTTATTGTGTAACCATGTATTAATTTTTCTGATTTTGTGCCATACTCTTCTGCGCTTTCAGATTCAGCATCAAATGCTAAATATATCCTGTTAAAATTTTCTGACTCATCTAAATCTTCTGCAAAGTTCCTTACTGCATAATAATATCCAGCTCTACTGACTCTGTCTTTGTCGTCTATTTTACCTTTAAAAGAGTTTTGCACAATTTCAGCATCACTAATAAAATCAAATTCTTCTGAGAGAGTTTGTATATTTAACAATCTTGGCGTTTGCGCCCTCATCAATATTTTAGCTGCAAAAGCATTCCAAACAAAATCTACTGCACAATGCTCACCAATATCACCTACTAATTTATTGACTGACTTTGGCTTACTAATTATTGTGTTTATATCAAAATCATTTAACCAAATTGATTTTTCATCAGCCCATGAGAATTCAGCTCCAGCAACATTATTAATTGCTTTTGCAGGAACTCCAGCTTGATTTACTAACAAATCAAACACAACATCATTTATTTTAGCACCATCATTTCCACCATAAGTTCCATAGAACAAACATTTTTGAACCTTAGCATCAGCTTCATGTGTTTCAGCAGTCGTTCCCCATTGCGCCCTGCTTGTAAAATTAATTAAAGCGTCAGATCCATCAGCCTCAACTTCATATCCTAATATTTCGTCACCAATTCTAACAAAACCTGCTGTAGTATCAGCGCCAAACTCTTCTATTATTTGTGCTTGAGTAGCAGTTATTTCTTGAAACTTTAAAGCCCTGTTTGTAAAAGTTGAAGTTGTATCTGCTATAGCAACAGACAAGCTAAAGTTAGTAGGAGCAGGGACTTTGGCTTTTAATTCATCAGCTAGAGTTAGAGGGTCTTTGCACTTAACGGTTATAGAATTAAAGTCGTTAGATATGGTATCTATTATGTATTCTTGTCGACCATCAAATACTTCAAGATTACCGTCAGGCAAAATATATCCATTAAAAACTTCAACAGGTCTGTTTTGATAAAATTTATTTCTTTGTAAAAATCTTTGAAAATGCGAGCCTCTTTCTGATGCTATAAAATTTCTACTTTCATGATATGGATCTAGCTCAGAATCATTTGAAACAAAGTCTTGCAACTTAATATTAACAGTTCCTCTAACAGAAACACCGCCAGTTCTTTTCATTTCAGCAGAAGCACCACTTACGCTTTTGACAGCAGGGTACATCGTGCCAAATCTACTATCTACATATAGCCCAACCTCTTCACTTATGTAAGTGTAAGGTTTTTTCCCATTAGAGCTAAGACGATAGTTTGCGTTATTTAAGCAAGAACTTTTTGTGTTATAGCAAGCGCCACTAAGATCACCGACAGCAGCACAAGTTGAAGGAGCTGTACTGTTGTTATAAATGTTATCGCACTTATCCATCCACAGCCTCACAATTTGTACTGGCCGTCTAGGGTTTACTCTTTGAGCGCCATTGTAATAAGAGCCTAATGTAAGGGTTGGAGATCCTGAACTTCCAAACAATGCTCTATTTTGTAATTGCTCTGCAAGTCTCAGAGTTGGCTTAACTTGATACATAGGATGAGAGGGATTAATTGTGGTAGTTAGTCCCCATTTATTCCTTAAATATCCCTGTATAAATTCTGAGTTTGTTAATCCTTGATCAGATTTATAAACTAAAATTTCATGAAACTTACACTGGGTTCGATGGCTTAATTTACCTGCCAACCTGACAACACTTAAAGGATCAATACCCCCATTGACAGATGTTGCTGATGTTGTATATGTATCACCGCCTAGTGTGATTTTAATAGTTCCATCTGATTTAACTATAAGCTCAAATACAGATTTTTCTGCTGAGCCAGTGGATAAATTTAAATGATCAGGCGTACCAGATGGTGGTAATGTTGATGCTGTAGTGGTTAATATTTGTATTTCAACAACATCATCTAACAAAGAACTTACCGAATTACCACTTGGGGTTACTAACATATCAGTATTAGCCCTAGCAACAGTAAAATTGTTAGCATCGGTTACTGTTACTTGAAAAGAACCAGTGGTTAGGTTAGTGGGTAGGTCGCCCACATCTCTTGATGCTCTTGCACCGACAATCAAAAATATACTATCGTTAGTGCTTAATCCATGTGCAGTAAAATTTGAAAAACTTATAGCACAACTACTTGTTCCATTATTTACTACTCTAATTTCACCCCTGTTTGGTAATGTGCTTGGCCCGGTAAATTTTGTATGAATACAGTCTAATGTTCCATTACCACTAAAGTCGCCTTCATCAACAAAACTAGCGTCTAAGTTAGAGTTTGTTGGTGAGTCAAAATATATAAGATGGTTTGTTTCAGAAGCTGCTTTCAATGTCATTTCAGCAACTATAAACATATGAAGCTCAAACCCTATTGGAAATGAACCTATTAAACCTTCAGTGCCATCGAATACAATAGCAGAATTTGTTGCATCATAACTAGGCGCTGAAGAAGTGCTACTTGCAGTAAACTCATTTTGAAATTTACTTTTATCTTTCCAAGAATGTACATCTACACCATCATCAGGAAGACCTAATCCACTATTATCATTAGGATCTTTTGCATCATACCAAGCGACTAAATCATCATTGAATGAAAGCTGATTGGCTGGCGACCAAAACTTACTCATTCAGTAAAACCTATAATTGGTATTTTAAAGTTGATTAAATTATTAGCATCTAAAACCGGGTTAGGTAAAGTTCCGTCAACATTAGCATAAATTAAATTGTTTTGATCTTCTATCCTAGCAAAAGCTCCTTCAGCATTTCTCGGAACTCTCCATAAAACAAAAAAAGGTTTTGATTTTATATTATTAGCTATTGATTGTATAAATTCTTGATTGCTAACTTGACTTTCAGAAGATTCTTGATATTCAAGATTATTAAGTCTGAGTGTTTGCTTTTGTGGTGTCTTTATATATGTCGATGGAAGCTGTGAACCATTTTCATTAGTTTTATAAACTCTTTTTTCTGTTTGAAATAGAGGTAGATTAAAAGGCGCTATAAGATCAACACCATTCTGTATAAAAACTCCTAACTGAACAACCTCTACAAAAGTGTCTACACTCCAATTTATTGTTTCTATGCTTATTGATCTTGTTGTATTGCTTGCAGTAGAAATAGTTCCAGATGACCAATCAAAAGCACAAAAAGCTCTTCCAGAACTATCTTTTGGTGTTATTGCACCACTGCTTTTAATATTTGGTGATGTGGTAAAATAATTTGTACTAGACGAAGTGTCAATAATCCTCAAACCTTGAGTAGACTTTAAATTATGACCATAAATTGCAACTCCATTTATTGCCCCTGTAATAGTAAATGTGTATTTTTGTTGTGATCCATTACTATTTAATTTCCAAGTTGTTCCGCTACTACCATCAAAGCAATTTTCAAATGGATGCAGGTTATTTTTTTGACCTGAAGCCAAAGTAAAAACAGTTCTTCGTGTTGGGCTTTTATCCCAAAAATTTGTTTTTAGTATATCTGTGTGAAGTAAAGCACTGTTGCTCATATCGCCACCGCATTTATCATGAGACCATCACCTGTAACCTCGTTTATAGCTTCAACTATTCTTCTTGCGCCTTCAGGATCTATGGAATTATCTATTGTTAAGTTAATTGTTGTTGGACGTTCTACAAGATTCTCAAGCGGTTGAGGAGCAGTTGGCGCTTGTAAAGCCGCATCAGAACCACCGCCACCAACACTACCCCCACCTCCACTTGTAGCATTATGTATTTTTAGTGCGCCAGCGGCAACAATTGAAGCAGCCCTCAATGCTGATGCCGCTCTTATAGCAGGCTCTAATGCAGCGCCACCCAGAGTTGATCTTGCAGCTGAGACTTCAATTTCTGTATTTATTTTGTTTTCAGCAAGACCAATGGCAACATCTGCCGCTAACATGGCTACTTTTACTTTTTTACTGTTAGAACCTAAAGAACCAAGTATGCTTAATACTGACTTTGCCATACTCAACTGTATTTTTTTCTGCGTAGTTGCCATTTTTTCGTCTATTTTTACTGTTTCTTTTGCTTGTTCTGCTGCTAAATTTGCCCTTTCTAAACGATGCGCTGCTTCTAGTTCAGTTATATTTGCATTATGTTGATCTGCATTCTCTAATTCTTCTTCTTGTTGCTCTATCAATAAATCCATTTTTCTCTGATGAGCTACTACTAAATTATTTTGTAGTGTTGCCTCATGCTCTTCTGCTTGTAATTTTTGCTCAAGAAATCCTTGCTCTAAAGCTTCTCTTTTTTCTGCGGCTCGTTCTGCTTCTTCTTTCTCTCTTTCTGCTTTTTTGTCTGCCTTATCTTTCTCTGCTTTTGCTTCTGCGTCAGCTTGATCTTTAATTCTTTGCAACGCTTCATCCGCTTCTGCATTAGCAAGTTGTATTTTCTTATCTCTGAATTGTTTGAGAAGTTCTATATCTGCCTTAAAAGCTTGGCTTTTATTATTAAATTCATTTTCTGCGGCAATAATGTCTCTTGATTGTTTTGCTACTATAGCTTCTTCTTCTAAACCTTGTGCTGTTAAAATTTGTTCCTCAAGTTGTGTCAAAGCATCTCTATTTTCTTGTGCTTTTACCTCTTTTCGTTGCTGAGCTTCTTTTTTCTCTCTGTCTTTCCTAAGTTTAGCCTCATGTTCGGCAAGTCGTTTTGCCTCTAGTTCTGCCGCTATTTGATCCTGCAATTCCTGTATTCTTTGTCTTTTTTTATCGTCTGCATCATCGACTCCCCCTTGAACTGCCATTCCTGATCTAGCTTGACCAACTAATTTAACAGCTTGAACAGCATTAGTTGCAGCATCTTGTATTCTTCCAAATATTGATATTGTGCCACTTAACTCGTTTTCCAGCCTTTCAATTTCTTCTTCTGGCGTTTCTGTTAACATATCATTTAATGCGCCAATGGCATTAGCCAATGCTGACGTTTCTTTTTCGGCTAACTTAGCCAAACCAGTTTCTTCTGCTAGTTTTCTGTTAAATATTGCAAAGTTATCAGCAAGTAAATCTATTGCGCCACTTAATCCACCACCAGTACCAGCACCGCCAACTTGATTTTTAAGAGTTTCAATTATAAAAGCTTGGGCTTCACCTAATCTTCCACTTTCTTGTAGTGTTTTGATGCGTTCTTTTTCATTATCAGTAAATGAAATACCAGCCCTGGTTAATGCGGTCATGTTTGTTGTAGGATCTTCTAGCGCTTTACCAAGTTGTTTAGCGCCTGATACAGCACTTGTACCCATTACAGCGCCAATGTCTTGCGTCAAACGTAATGACTCTTCAAAAACCTCACCTGAAATACTTTTGAATGTCATTAAAACGCCAGCAGCATTACGCATATCAGAAGCGCTTGCCATAGTAGATACAGCAAGTCTTTCAGACATTTCATTTATTTCTCTGCTTGTAAAGCCAGCAGAACCACCAGTAGACTGAAAAAGCGCTTCTAGTCTAAGCATTTGCTCTTCGTATTCTGTAAACACAGACAAAGAATTTTTAGCGGCCATAGTCAAGCCAAATATTCCAGTGGAAGCCGCTAAACCAGCTATACCTAATTTATTTAAACCAGTTGATATGAAGGATAAACGACCAGACAAACCGTTAAGTGGTCCTTGCAAAGCTGCTGTTGAAGTAGCTGCTTGTGAAAATTTTTCCGATAGTTTAGATGCGGCCTTACCGCCTTTGTTTGTAGAATCAGAAAGTTTCTTTTGTTGTTCTCTAAGCTTTTTAGCTCTTTTAGCCGCTTCTTGGTATGCTTTTATTTCAGCTTTTCTTACAGCTTCTGCTTTTCTTGATGCGTCAGTAGCTTGTCTGGTTTGAACCGTTGCTTTTTTTGAGGCAGCATTAAATGTTTTTATTACATTTCCATGCTGATCAACAAGAGTAATAGATTTTTTTTGTTCTTGACTAGCTTTAGCGGTAGCTCTACCAAAAGCTTTTCTTTGCTGTGTTGCTTGTTGAGTAGCATTTAGATCGCCACTCATTGCTTTTCTTTGATTTGCTAAAGCATTGTTTAATTTTTTAACTGAATTTGCCGCAGAATTAGAAGCCGATGATAGCTCTTTGATACTGTCAGTAGCAGTTTTTATTGGTTTTGAATCTGCTTCAAATATTAATCTTGCGACTGTGTCTGCCATTCTTCTCTTCTCGCTGAGTCAAGACCCAAAATGGCATCAACTTGCCATCTATCTAATTGATCGTCATAAACGTAACAATAAGCCTGTATGTCCTGAAGAGAGATAGATTCAACCCCTCTTACAATCATACAATAGGCTTCCCAAGTGGGTAATAGATGTTCATCCAAATGAGGTTGTTTTGCTAATTCTGCTGGCGCTTTGCCACTAATTCTTTCTATGGCTTTCCATTGTTGAAGCCTAGTGCCATCACAGCCTTTAATTCTTCCATTAGCAAAAAAAACCCATTTGCCAAACTCGATTAATTTTTCGGTTTGGCTTTTGTAAAATTTAATCTATCACCCATGAAACGATCAATTTGATCTCTCACATAAGGGGCTTTTATATATAATTCTTTACACAACTTTTTAGAAAACTTTTCGTCTGTTCCCTTCCAGCCCAATGTACATTCAACTAAAGTTTCCAACTGTATTTCATCATCATCGAAATCTGTTTCTTTTCTAAAAGCTTCCACAAGAGCTTTCTGTTGAATTTTAGCTCTATCTCTAAACTTTTTAGAATCAATACCACAAACTTTTATAAATAAACCTGTTGGCTTACCGCTAAAATCTGTAATTTCTACTTCTGATCCTGCATCATGTTGATCGGTTGTATAAAGAGTATTAAGTTTCATATTCACCCCCAGTGAATAGTTAAGTTCTTCCCAGAAGAACGGTTATTAAGCAGCTAGATTTGTATCTATGCTGATTGTTGATTGATCATTTGCATCATTTCTCATTGCTACAAAATCACAAGCTACTGACACAAGACCTTCACCACCAACTTCTACTGCGCCAGTTGTTAATAATATGCGGCTCATATCAAATAACATACTTGTAGAACCAGAATCAGCACCAAATTGAATAGTCAAGTCTTTAGCTGTATTAGCTTTAAAAGCTTCAAACAAAGTTGTATTTGCAAAATGTGCAGTCAATGAACCAGTTACACGACATTTACCAATACCACCTTGGATTGGAATCTTAGATCCAACACTGTTTGTTGTCGCAATACCATTATCAATATTTAAAGACAAGTCAGTAATAATCGTTTCTATATTACTACCGCCATCAAGAGAGATTTTTACATCACTAGAATGAAATGGATTTACAGTATCAGTAATACCTGCAACCGTTCCAGCTTCTGTAGCTGTGAATGTGTTTAAAGTAGAACCAATAACACCTACAGTACACTCAATCAAGCCGTCAGCAGGTATGCTCATGCTAAAACTATTAAACTCACACCCTGTATAAACGTGAACATCATTGCCAGCGCCTAAATCTTTAAAGTTTTGCTCAATGGCAAAAGAGCTTCGAGTAGATCCAACAGTATTTACCGCAGCACTATCCGTTGTATCTCCTAATACAGCATTTATCATAGTTACAATAGAGGTTTGATTGTTTAAGTGAAAAGTAATATCACCACTTACACTATGCCCACCCATAATTACATCGTGTACTTCTCTATCACCTGTAATCTGCTGTGACTCAAAGTTAGCTTGTGCAAATGTTAATGATGCAGTGTTGAATGGAATAATATCCCAGTTACCAGGAGGATTATTTCCTGATCCATCACCATCTCCATATGACGATTCTGCCGCCATCGACATTACGACATTTTGTCCTGATTGTATTGCCATTTTTAACTCCTAGCGGCTGTGACCGCAAAATAAGATACATCTACGTTTCTAACAAAAAATGCACCATCTCTGCGCCCCACGCCTAGTGATACGTTCTCAATCCTTACTTCTGTTCCATTTGCAGTCAAAGTTGACCCTCTGGAAAAGTAATTAGCTATACTGTCTAGTCTTTCAGTATAACCTCCAATACCTGTTTTTGCATAATAATCTATTTGAAAGATCCCTACACTTATATCTCTACCTGAAGCACCCATAGTAGATGCAACAGTATCTCCAGGTATTAATGATCCAACCACCCACTCAGCGTTTAGGTTGGTTTTGACTACATCAGATATGTTAAAATCTGTGTTTTCAAATACTTTATGTGTAAAGTTTAACTGACCTCCACCTGTCATAGTGTTGAATAACGATTCAAACGCTATTCTAATATTTCTAAAAGGCTTAGAGGTATCAGCAGTAGTGCCATCAGTTATTAAGCCAGCATCAATATTATTAATATTTCCTGAAGCATCCTGTGTTATTAACTGATAGTCAACTGTCATAATTTAATACTTCTTAGCCCTGCCACTAAAACATTTCTTCTAAGAAATCCTTTTGGCCCTTGATAATTTTTTGATGACTTTTGTCCTTCAACATCATCAGCATAATCTAAGCAATTAGTAAAAAATAAAGGATTTCCTATTTCAGATGGCTTTATTTTACTCACTACTTCTTTAATGCTGTTTCTACTATCCATTGCCGGGACATCATTTACGCCACCAAACAGAAGCCTCGCTGGATCTATTTCTGACTTTCTGTCTACACCAGAAGCAGGCGATGTAAATGTAGCTGTCCAATTGTTTTTTAGTTTACCTGATACAACAGGTGTTTCGTCAACAATTTTAGTGCAAGTCATTTCAAACCTTTTGGCAACTATTTTTGCAGCATTTTCTTCAGCTTTTTTTTTAAATTTGTTAACTTCTAAGGCGAATGTCATAGTAAATTACCGTAGTTGCTGGTCTAATTGGTGTTACATCTATAATTCTGTAATTTTCACTGTTAATTGTAGCAGTGTCTCCAATTAAAGGCTCTGTAGTAGATGACATATTTGCTGGTATATCTTTTTCTTGCAAAGATGTATCTTCAATTTCTGTTTTAGTTTGATCAAACAACACTATATTAGCAGTGTATGTAGACTGACTACTTGAACTTACACCTGCTGTTGGGTCATAAGTTACACTTCCATTTCGGGTAAACGTAACAGATTGACCAAAGTTTTTAATAAGATTGGTTGCAGTTGTACTTAAAGGGGAGTAATTAAAGGCCATCTAAGCTCTCACAATCCGCATAGGGTTCTTTACGAGCTTTCTTAATGCCCTAGTAGCTGCTGGAGTTAAAACTCTGTCAGCGCTCGATGATTTGTACTCAACCTCTATCTCACCTATCTTTTCTTTCAGGGTAGATCGCTCAATGGGAGCATCAGGACCATAACCCTGCTCATAGGCATAAGCTATCTCATAAAGAGAAGTCTTTACTTCTTTTGGTATCTCATCAGAGTTGATCCCATATCCATCAATAATCAAGCCAGATCGAGGGAATTGAAGCGCTTGCTCTTCAGATGCTTTTTCACTACGAAAAGGAAGAGCCTCAAAAAAACTCATAGCCTGATGAATATATGAGGTAATTTGATCGTTCGATGGACTATTTCTCGCGCCATGACGATCTGTGATGTAAGTAGAATACTCACTCACTGTAATATATGAGTTCGCAGTAGTACTCTGCGATCCAGTTTCAACACTTAGTGCAGTAGGCATAACTTATCCTCAAAGTTGAAGCCCCAAGGTTTCCCAAGGGGCTGTAAGTTTCAACTAATACTAGCCGAGGATAGTGTGAACAAAATCACCTTTCCAGACTTTGACTCCAAATACGGCAGCCACTTCAATCATTGACTTGTGATAGCCACGATAAGTAGAAACCTGGAATACCAATCCAGAGTGTGGGTCTTGAACAGTGATTGACTCAGAAGCCATATCACCACCTAAAGGCATAGCTGGCGCTCGCATAGCTAATTCACAAGCTGCTCTGTGGAAAACAAAGTTAGGTGTGTAATCTAAAAATCTAACTTCTTCATTATCAGCAGTAGGTAACTTTAATCCACCATTGAGATTTACAGTAAGTTCGTTCGCACCTGAACCTGCTGAACCTGCTGTATATGTGAAATCACCAGCCGATTCTGCACCAACAACGGAATAGATTGCATCACCAGCATCTTGAGTATTAGTCTCAAGAATATCACCTGCAAGGATAGTGCCGCCATCATCAAGGCTGTCAATTAAGATTGAAGTAGAACCTGCATTATCGACAGCTTTAATAAGGCCTGTTGCTGCCGCTGTTCCTGCTGTATGAGCAGTGATGTTGCCTGACTCACGCAAGTTAATACCAGCAATAGGAATTAAGATGCCTTGATCACGCAAATTGCCAGAGTTTGAAAAGCCTTGATCCAACAATCTTAAATTTGAACGAATGTTAGCACCAGCGGCTGTATTTAACACAGCAGATACATCATCTGTAGGCATACCACTATCTACAAGCACTTTACGAGCTTTTAACAACTCTTCAACACCTGATTCAGTAGCGCTACCTACAACAAAAGGAGTAGTACCTTGTGTGCCAGTAGCATAAGAAGCGTTTTGCTTAAGATTAGTAGCAATCTCAACTTCGATCTCATTAGCAAGAGTACGCATTGCTTGAGTGATTAAATCGCCATAAACAGAGGCATACTGACCAGTATTTTGAAGTTGTCGAGTATCTTCACCACCAAGAGGGATTTGAACTCTTCGTGCTTTGTTCAAAGTCAAGCTTTTTGAATCTACAGTTACGCCAAAATCAGCTTCCTGTATATCCATTCGCTCAACAATGTCAGCCGCTTGAGCTGATCGCGTAAACGCTGCTTTGATTGTATCGCCACGAGAAGCTTGCGCTGAAGAGGCGTTCATGGTTACTGAGGGAATGAACCCATTTAATTCACGACCCACAACGTCTGCTGCTACATAAATATCATTCGTCAAGGCCGAAATGTCTAATTGATCTGCCATTATTAAATCTCCAAAAGATTATTCAACAATGCCGCCAGACTTGATGAAGTCCATTTTTTTCTGAGCATTCATCTGTTCAAAGTCTGCACGACTCTTTATTTTGGAAACCTCAGCCCCACTGCTATTTCCACCAGTTGCGCCACCCCCAGCAGCTTTTGAACCATCAACTAAGAATGGATATTCATCCTTAATTGAGTTAGTCAACTCTTGCACAGTACTAACAGTAAGATTACCGCTAGTATCCAACACTCTAGTCTCACCATCTACAACGGCTAGCCTAGATTGTATTTGTTCGGTTAATAACTTAGCTCTAGCAGTATCTTTGGTCATTTGACTTGCAATATTACTAGCTTCAGTCGTTAATTTTTGACGCTGTATAGTTGATTTAAGATCATTCAACTCTTGTGCTGCTTTCTGCCGTTCTGCTTCAGAACTGTTGTACAGTTGCTCGAAGTCATTAGCTTTTTTCAGCTTTTCAGCAGCTTCAGCTTTGGCTTTTTCCTCAGCTTCAAGTGCTTTTTGTTGAGCGTTCTTTTTTTCGCCTAACAGTTTATCAATTTTTTGCTTCAAGCCACTTACATCTTCCTGTGGCACACCCTCAACATTCAATGTGTAGCCTGACTCACCCTGTGAGTACAAACCTTGTTGCGATTCATCTAATGCTGAAAATTCTTCTTCACTTACTGAATATTTTATGCTCATCTATAACCCCTAGTTATAAAAAAGAGTCGCCCTGCGACAGAATGGTTATATATCATCATCTTCCTCTTGTGTCAAAGAATTTTGTTGATTTGGTGCAATTTCTTGATTTTCAGGCTCTTCTGGCTCACTTTCATCCTCAATATCGGCATCGATATCCTCATTCAGACGAAGCTCATTTACTACGCCTTGAGATCGTGCAAGGTTCTGCATATCAGATTTAGCCAAGATTCCAGCTTCATTGAGTTGCATAGCGGCCATAAGCATCTGTGGATCTGCCACTTCATCAAAAAACTTACTAGATAAGGCAAATTTAGGCTCGATTGAAGCGCCCATAAACATTCCGCACCATTCAATGCACTTCTCAATGCCCTCAGAGACGTTCTTAGAAATGGTAGCCATGATTGAGGTTTCGCCAGCAGCTTCAATTAAACTTTGCGTAGCGGTCTTTGTGGCAGTCAAAGAGATCATTCTAGCGCCTAGTTTACGCATTTGATCCTCTTTGCGCTCCATAAGGCGGTCTGCTAGTTGATTTTCAGACGCTTGGACAAAAGAAAAACCACCTGACTCACCTAAAAAGTGTCCAGCCATTGATCCAACCATAATTCCTTCTGGGTTGGCCTCCTGGAATTGAGCTAAAGACATAGACGAACTAACGCCAAGGGTAAGTTGACCATGAACAAAACAATTTTCTTCAAGATCAGCACTGTTCCTATAATGAGCGATGTTAATAGCAGCAATATCACCAAGAGGTGGAATATCAACAGTTGGGTCATTATTTTCACTGCCAATAATAAAAAGTGGTATGAAATCAAAAGCTTCTCCATCAGATTTCCTCGGTATATACTCTTCGGTTATAGGTTCAAGTTCTTGATATAACTGTTGGGTATATACACCATTTCTTAAGCGTAATACCCTGTATTGTTTACCTTCTTCATACTCGAATTCATCGTCATTCATGTCATAAGTTTCTTGTAAAACCGCCAATGTGAGCAGTTTTTGTCCATTAATGACCTCTACACGCCAATTAATGAAGTTTTCGCAGGTATATCGGTTGATTGTGGCCTTTGGAGACAGTCTATTTAGCTCTTCTAGACTCAAACCTTGAGTTACCTGTGGATAATCTACTAAAAGAGCGTGTCTGCCTTTAGCAATGACCTCGCCAGTAACATCTTTAGCCAGAGAAACGAGTGATTCACCTGCACCATCGGCATTTTTCTCTAAATATTCGGTTTGAGAGGGTAGCTCGTAGTCAGGGGTGTTGCGAAATATCGCTCCAGTTAGCCCTTCTCGCGTTTTTCCTGTAAAATTAACGAATACAGCGCGATTTAAGTAGTTACGATACCGATTATCGATACTTGAAACGCCCTCCATAGGTCGAAGATATCGTATATTTTTTTCTTTAATTGCTCTTTGGCCATCACAGCAATCTTGAATTGTTTGCCATTCTTGGATGAATTTTTCATATTCTGGGTTTCTGAGTTCTACAGTCATAATTAGATCGCAAATTTGAACGGCACAGCCGCTATGGGTTTAATAATCGGTAATTCAAACGAAATTGGATAAGTTGCGGCATCAATTAAGTGATCTAAACCACTCGTTTTATCGGGCATACCGTTATTATCGTAGGTTAATTGCTCTAAGCTGCTCGCGAGTTCCGGGCATTTATCTGAATTTACCATGACTTGACGGGATTCAAAGGCTGCATTAGCGGCCATGACCCTATCTTTAATAAATGGGTTTTTCTTTGGTGCGCGACACTCATAACCTGCTGACTCTAAAAGAGTAATATCTGATATACTTGCGTTTACGGTTTTACGAGATGCGCCAGAGGCATCAGGGTAGATGCAAATATTGTGGTTAGGCCATTTAGTTTTGAGTGTGTGTATCATGTTAGGGGTGTCATATATTCTTGTAAGCTCTTCAACAGCGTGAAAGACGCCATTTCGATATACAAATATCACAGCGGACATATTGGTCACGTTGAAGTCCATACCAACCATAAGGAAGTCAAACGGTGTAATAACCTCTTTTGATTGATTAGTGTCTCGATTATATCCATTGTAAACAGTGCCTTGAGTTAAGTTTACAAACTCACCATTCAAATAGGCAGTCAAAAGATTACTAGGATAGATAGCCTTCAAATTATCGATGTAATCATCTGGTAGGTGTGGATTAGACTCTGTAGGCGCTTGAATCAGCTCAAATCCTGGTTGTGGATTTTTCTTCCACGTTTTATAGACAAACTTAAACCCTTCAGGTGTGGTGGTCACTCCGATGGTGTTTTTCTCACCGTTAGGTTTGATTTCCCTGTTCCGGGCGACTATAGCCCTGAATGCCTGTGCAGCTATCGGTTCTTTCAGGGTATCTAATTCGTCTATATCCGCATCAGCGTGGGCATAACCGATAATTCTATTCACATCATCCATTGAGCGGAAGATGATCTGCCCATAAGCCCCTAGATCAATGTAGTTTAGGGGTGATTTGTGGAGTTTATAGGGGATGTTCAAATCTGTGAGTATTTCTTCAAATCGTGGCCAAGCAATCATCCTAATCAAATCGTAGGTCGGCTCATAGAAACCCCGGTTGGTAGTGGGATTCCTTAACTTGCCGATGATGCATCTCTGAACAGCGGCCTCAGTCTTTCCTGCACCGAAACCTGCAACTAACGCTGGGAACTTGGCCTCAGAGTTGATATACTCGAACTGTGGTTTCGTGGGGTTTAATCTAGCCAAGGAAAAAGCTCCCAAAAATACCGCGAAGCGGTAAAAAAAATTTTATTGAAGAGTACCATCAGGGTTTACAATTTCGATAGTAACAGGCTCTACACGAGATAATTGATCAACATCTACACGATCAGTTTGTCCAAGTAATTGCTTCCCAAGCCAGATAGCCATTTGGGTGTTACCATCCATCGCTAACTCTAACTGTCTTCTACGCAATCCCTTAATAGCTTCAAAACGGCCTCTATCAACCGCAGTCTTAAATTTAGGGTCGTCACGATAACGATCATTAACAGTAGTCTCAGAGCAGTTAAAGAACTTAGCTAAATCTACAAAGGAGCAATGAGTCTTTGATAGCTCATATAACTCATCATAATCAAACTCTAGTTTAGGTCTTCCTCTTTGCATAAGTCATTTTTCCAATAAAAATTTAAGAGGGTGTAAATATAGGCTCTGCATCGGTTTCAATTCGGGCAACCCCCCGAGGTCTAAACATATACTCAGACCTCTCAGCTTTGCGCGTATGCGATTCTATTGATAAACCTTGCGCCTGGCCAAGCTATTCCTGTTTGCCTGTACGCGCTTATTTAGGGGCATTACAAAGCACCGCAACAAATAATATATTTATCATTTTGGATTGTAGTTCTTAATTGAAATAAAAACAAGCGGACAAAAAAAGACCAGCTATTGAGCTGGCCTGAAGAGTAATTGTATATAGGGGATAGGACATAATCCCCAAAAGGATAGGTTAAATAAAAAGCTTGTTGC
>TARA_R100001440_G_scaffold14622_3_pt1 | contig 23152 bp, 38 predicted proteins | sample TARA_R100001440 | Tara Oceans TARA_R100001440 (sample SAMEA2622112) | marine metagenome | biome: marine biome (ENVO:00000447); feature: surface water layer (ENVO:00002042); material: "saline water (ENVO:00002010), including plankton (ENVO:xxxxxxxx)" | depth 5 m
GGAATGTTTACTGATCCAATTTACGGCTTTATAGGTTAAGAGGTATAAAATGCATATTAAAGATTGGTATTATAAGCCATTAGCAAAAAGTAATAAAATACTTTGGAAAGAAAAAATAGATAATAATTACGAGACTCAACATGGAATTAGAATTGCTAGTTGGATATCAGATTATGATTTTCCTGATACAAAAGTTTACAATATAGAATATTTTGAAATAACTAAAAAAAATGGAATTGTTAATAATAAATTTTCAAGTAATAAATCTTTATACCCACTAATTAAAATGCGGCCATTGTATAAACAAATTAAATTAATTTATAATTTAATAGATTGTAAAAAATCATTTGAATACTTACAAAATAATAGAGATCGGCATGCTCCATATCTTGAAGAAGATTTGGCATTAAAATATTATTTAAAAAAACTTGGTTATAGAAGATGTTGTGATCTTGGATGGGGAGTTGGTATTATTAGAAAATTAAGAAGCGGAATAAAATATAATGAGCTTACTTAATGCCCTGAATTTTTTCGCGGTTGCGTAGCTCCCTGATCCATTCTTTCCTAACGTTCTCGCGCTGCCTACCGCCTTTTAATGGCTTTAATCCTACAGCCTCAGCTCTACGCCGTAATAGATATGCTTCGTTCCTACGTTTTTTGCGATGCTGATCTTGATAACTTTCATCTTTGATCTCTTTTAATTTTTTATTTTCACGCTGCACACGCGTTTTAGGTTTGTCATTAATTGGATTTCTTGGCGGCAGCTGATCTATGTTTACGCCAACTAAATCATTTACCAGCTCTTTAGCTTCTGATTCATCAACTACCGCCTCATCAATATTACCCATTTTTAAAAATTTTTCAAAGGGGCTTTCAATCCTAACAGTAATTTTATCTTCCAGTTTGCCGTAATGTTTTAAAATTAAGGTAGCCGCTTGTACGTTTCCCTCCGATGCTTCGCGGATCATAGAATCTACCACTTGCACTAAGCGACCACCTGAAATTTCCATAAACCTATTATAGACTGCTTCATTAAACTGCGGATTCCTTTTGTATTTTCTTACAGTCTCAGGGCTAATATTAACCATCTTAGCTACTTCATTAGTTCCTATATTAGGATTAGATGCCATCGCTTCGCATGTTAATTGCTGCATAGGCGTTAATTTTTTTATATATGCTGGTAGACTACTCATCATTTAACATTTTATGCTGCACTTCAGCGCATTTGGATAATAACCTATCAATATTCTCTTCTAATATTATCTTATTCTTACAATTATGCTTATAATACGATAATACTTCTATTAATATATTAATCTCAGAGATCATTTTTATTCTTAGATGTTCTATTTTACTCATATATTGACGTTGCAAAACTTAATTATAAAAAACTTTATTTCAAATTGACGATATATTTCATATTTGTGGATTTGTCTATCCCACATCAGAACAAACACAAACACCCCCATACCTATCCTATTATACATATTGTATCTTATATGCCATATACATAACCTGTAAGTCTAGCAATATAAACACTTAATATTTAAGCTATATTATATACATGTTATATATGTAATAATGTCATACAATGATAGCCTTACAAAAGGCTCTCCGCAGAGGTAGTTGACCGATAAATCAATACATTTAAAAGCTAATAGCATAATAACTTAAAGCATGGATATAGACTCATATAGACAGCAATTACTACAGAAGTATGCATTAGCACAATATCACTTAGGTATTAAGACAACATTAGCATATAAGTTTAATTTAATAGGCAATCAGTCATTAGATAAAGTACCGATCAATAAGTTAGAAAAGCTTATAGGCATATATAGGAAGCTATATAATCAGCGTAATAAGTGAGTTATCCACAATTTAACCTGCTTATAATATATATTTATTTATTATATATATAACTCTTATATATATGTTTAAAGTTTTTTTTAAGGGTACATTAAAGTTTTCTTTAAACTACCTTATAATTTCTTTTAAGGCTGTTTATAACTATGTGGATAACTTTATTCATAATCATTCTTATCATCGTATAATCCACATTGATAAAACTCTTTATACTCTTCTTTATACTTATAAGGCTCACTAACTACATCTATGATCTGATCTACATTATATGCTTCATATTCATTCAGCCATCTTAAAAATGCAGAAAAATCATCATTATTTACATCAGGTATATTACTCATCATAGTCCTCTAAGTTAAACATATATACAGGCATTGTATCGCCTTTACTATTATCAAAATTATAATAAAAATGATCTAAAGCATCCTCTTCACACATATCCTGCTGCAATATCTTAAGTATTTTAAACACGCTATACACTATTCTACCATCAGATAACACGCCTATAATACAATCATCATACTGGCAGGACAGCTGCAACTGCTCCTGATCAGCGTATTCTGCTATTAAATGCTCTGTTTTATTTGTCATAATCAATTATAATAGATCGCATGTATTCCTGATGGCCAAACTCTTTACTTTTACGGCTTTGCCTGTTTTCCCAGTAATACCACCAGCCGTTACGATGTTTTCTAAATAAATCAGTCTTATGCTTTATATATAAGCTATTTGCCAACAATAGGTCAATATCCGCATCCATTCCATATTTCCAGTTTTTAAAATACCTATCTTTAAACATTTAATTCATGTCTGCAATAATGTGCCATTAATATAGCATCCGCCGTATATAAAGTTACATCAATGCTAGGATATAAAGATTGCGCTAAATGTTTTAAATGCGTTTTACGCTCTTTTTTATCCTTTGGCATAGCTCCATAGTATTGCATCCATTTTTTAGGCATAACCTCTATATAAGGCACTTCAAACGCTGTCAATATACCTAACCATTGTCCATAATTCTTGCCAAATGTAAACATAGACTTTACTCCCTGCTTTGGCATGCTATGAACTTTTTCAATAACACAAAGTGTTTTTCTACAATCCCACTTTGCCCATTCAATTAATTTTGACATATCTTTTACAGTATCAGGGCATTTTGCCGTTGTTATGGGTGTGCTTTTATTAGTTATTGAGTCAATAACGGCTATACCGCCGCTTTTACCCACATCTATTCCTATTGATATCATGTTTATTCCTCCAAGTATGTGAATTGTAAAAAATAACCAGCAGGCATGCCAGTTAAGTAGTAAGACTTAGCCCACGCTTTAGGCAGAAACGAAGTGTTTAAGGAAGTACAATCAGGATCATTTATTTTCCAGTTTAAGCTAATTTTTGCTATAACTTTTGACATAAATCTGCCTATATGGATTGTATTTAATAAAAATATGACCTGATTTTTTTAATTGACTGATCCAGTTACTTACTGTGATCTCTGTACAACCTATAGTTTTTGCAATATAGCCGTTGGTAGCAAAAACATGACCTTGCTTTTTTGCAAGAACTGTTAAATCCCCAAACAAAAGCTTTGCACCAGCGGCTAATTGCTTATCATACCTGACTTGCGCAGGCACTATTATATATCTCCCTTTTGCCAATGATCACTAAAATGGGAGATCATCATCATCAACGGCTGGAGATTTATTCTGATCTGCCTGAGCTTCCTGCTCAATTATATCATGAACCTTTTTTTGATCATAATCTTCAAATTCATAAGGCTTATCTTTAAGAATCCATTTTTTTACTACAACTGAATATAAACCGCTATTCATTCGAATAAGCTCTTTTGTGTGCTGCTTTGTAAGCCAATATGTAAATCCTTTTGTTTCTTCTGATCCTTTTGCAACATTACTTGGCACTAATAACCTTGATTTATCAGTTTCATGATCTAATCTTAGATTATTAATAACAACATATTCAGTATTGCTTTCCTTCTTTGCCTTTGGCTTTTCATTAACAAAACTCGTTTCAACAGGTGGATCATCAGGAGCATCAGGCATGTGCTTTTCAGCTATACTATCAGCATAAGATTGTAAATCGCTTTTTTCTTCTGTTGGATTCTCATTAGACGGCTGGGGCTTTTGAGGAGACTCTTGATTGTCTTGAACATGACGTTGTTCTTTGTGGTTATGATCGCCCCAGCCTTGCGGTGTCCAATCTTTTGGCGGAAACCCTTTTTCATTCAAGTCCGCATGCATATTAAAATGATTTGGCAGATCATATAAGTCTCTACCTATCCCTAACATAACAGCAGCGCGTTTAAACGCATCAGATGCTTCGCCTTTTTCTTTTTCAACATTTGATTCAGTTCCGCAATCTGTTTTAGTTACTGCTTTGCCATCAGGAAAAACAACTGTTATAGCACAAAATAAAGTATTATCAATTACTTCAAAACTATTACTCCAATTTTCTGATCCAATAACTTCATCTAAACGATCTTGAACGTATCTTGCATCTACATAAGCAAGCATGTGCGCCCTTTGATTGTTAGCATATTTTCTGCCTATTCTAAACTTAACGCGATCTTTAGGCGTTTCAGCTAATAGCAGTTCTTTTATTTTTTGATTTTCTGACATATTCCCTCACTTTATAATAATCTTAATTGACCATCAGCCTCAGTAAGTAGATTCTTTTGTGCATTTAAAAGCATCTGCTTGCGCCTACTCATTACTGACATGCGATCAGTCAATTCATCTATTGTTGATTGTAATTCATGAGCATTCTGAGCGTACCAAAATCCCTTTTTCCCGCTTCCAATAGGATGCCCCTGATCTCTTAACCTGCCTACGATCTGCCTTACAACAATATCAGATATTTTAAATGTAAATTGTATTTTATAAGACTTAATAGGCATTCTTAAACTTGAATTGCGTTGCAGCAGGCCAAGTACGCGATCTTGATATTGATCTACTTTTGCTGTACGCTTTTTATCAGGTTCAAGCATTTTGTTCTGCGTAGTCAGCCATAAATTGCCTTAACAATCCTGATCCACTTACACCATTCTTTTTACATGCAGCAAGAAAACTAGCCCTAACTTCTTTATCAAGTCCAATAATCTGCATTCTGTAACCTGTAACTGGTTTACTTTCGTTCATATATTCCTCTTAGTATTTCATTTATTAAAATGTAAAATGCACAACTACCTACAGCTAACAACACAACTGATATTGCTAGTATAAACAAGTTGGCAATTATTTCATATATAATCATATTACAACCTATAAAACATATAACAAATAAAACAAGTAAAATAATTGTTATATTTATTTTATTATTTTCTTGACACATATATATAATATATGTTAGAATTGTTATAGGTTATGAATAAAAATAAGAGAAATAAAATGAAACTAACAAAAGAACAAAAATCAGGTTTAGAATCTTTAGGTTTTAAATTAACTAATAATATTATATCTATGTATAAAGACGATTTTAAAGATAAAGAGGCTTTTGATATAATAGCTGAAAACTTAAACATAAAAAATGCAACAAATATTTCATTTGCTGTTGTAGGTTTTAAAGGTGGTTATAAAATAGACACGCTTAAAAAGGAGAAATAAAATGAAAAAATCAGAAATAATAAATATGTTAATAGATCATGAGATTCCTTTTGTTGATTATGGATATGTTTACGTTAGGAAGAATGGTGATCTTGTTCATTGGGGAGAGATTTGCCACATTGAGCATAATGGTAAGTGGGTAAAGGCAAATCTTTATCGGTTGCCTAAAATATATGCTGAGTGCTGCTTAATGAGTGAATATTATGATGAGTGGTATAGCCCTGATGAACTGCACTTTGCTGATAAAAGAATGATTAATGAATTAAAAGCAGAATTTGGAGGATAAAAAATGAGTTTTAATCTTAATATACTTGATAATGCTGGAAATAAAGAATACTCGCCTGAGAGTGATAAGGTTCTTTCAACTGATCTTACTCTTATAAAAAATGCAAGTAAATATAGCTATTCTAATTGTATTAGTTTTAAAATTCCTAGAAAATATACTTTTCAAAAGTATGTTAGCTGCATTGACTATGATCATCCAATCTTTGAAAATTGGCCTGATCGTATTCTTGATAGTTTAGGGATTGAAAAAAAATGTTATATTGATGCGCCAAGATACGGCGATAATCTAAGATACTTTTTTGATTCGATTGAAGAAGCAGGCGCAGCATTGTTTGCTGTTAAAAAATACATAAAGGATCATAAATAAATGAATTGGTTTGATAAACTATTTGATATGATAGGAGCGTTTTGTGCTATGTATTTGGTCGCAACTGCGATTAGCCTAGTCATTATAAAGGTTATATCGTTTTTAATCTAATATAAAGCCCTTTGGCGCGAAAACAAAAGGAGGAGGGATAACCTTAAAACGCGCCTTAGGGCTTAAAGCTCTTCCGTAATTTTTAATCTAATATTATAAAATTTGTGAGCTATCTGTTTCATATCTAAAGTATTAGAATCAAACCTTGCAAATATTAATTCTGATTCTGCATGCGTACCAGTTGATGTATTATCAACAGAAAAAATAAATGGTAATAAATTACCTAATGTTGTATTCCAAACATCTTGAATAAATGTTCTTTGAGTTGAAGTATTATTATAATAAGGATGTGTATATATGGCTGGTATTAAATCAGTATCTGCAATATAACTAAAAGCCAAATCATAAGATATTCTTCCATAAAAAATAGAATCTGCATTACTTTGCAGACTATTTAAAAAAGGCGATCTTGATGTACTGCTTACAAACCTGCCAAGATTTGTAGCTATTCCATATTTTTGTCCGCCTATAGATTTTAATATTTTATTTTGATCAAACTCTATTGCTCTCGCTAATGTCATATCAGGGCTGTGAGGCATATCAAAAAAAGTTCCTAACTGAACGCATCCAATTTTTAAATCTGTTGAACTATTAAAAGTTCCTGTAGTTTGATTGTCATTATCTGTTCCAGCAGTTCCTTCAAACTGAATACCCCAATATCTTAAATTGCTTGCAGTAAATGTAACCAGCGTTGATCCATTCTCTGAAGGTATTATTATGGCTGATCTATTATCGCTACCTATATCTGTAGCTCCATTTACAATTTGCGTTATAGTAACAAGACTCCAGTTTATATCAGTTAAATCTGCATTTGCTCCATCTACTGCTGTAACATCATTGCTGCTATTTCCTGCAAAAATCCTTACTTTGCAGTTAGCTGTATTCATATTGTGATTTAAAATACTTATAAAATTAATACGATCTCCTTCATTATCTCCTGATCCAGCAAATTGAGTATCAATCGTAATTAAAACATGACCATCAGTATCGCCTGATGTATCAAAATCGACTTGATTTAAAGGTTTATTATCAAACAATTCTGCTTCAGTTCCATTTTGCAATCCAATAAAACCACTACTATGCGTAGGCGTTACATCAAACTCGCCATTCTGAGTAATTCCTTTTGCAATATGTGAACTGATAACATCGCAATAAAATCTAGGATTTTTTATTTCTACATTAGCCATATTAGCCAACCTCCAAACATTTAAGATTAATTACGCCTCTTGAACGCTGCAAATCAATAATCATATAATATTGCGATCCGCTTTCATTCCAATCATGTCCAAAAGGCTTAACAGGCATATCGCCTGAAGTTGAAGAAAAATTAATTATATCGCCAGTCTCTAAATTGTATGCTTTTGCAGGATTAACAACTTTAAATGATATTATCTTGCGTACCTTACCTGATAAATTTAGATAATAGTTTGTAAATCCATCATTAGGATCATTAGCCCCAACATCAGCATCACCTGCTTTATTAATATTCATATCAAGCTTAACGCTTTTTTTATTTTCTTTTGCTTGAATATTAAAAGCTGATCTTGTATTGTTGGTAGAGTCCTGACTTGATAAAGATTTAATATATCTTGAATTTTTTGCTGGATGTCTTTTGAATTCTACATCATAAAATGTAACTAAATCTTTCCAACTTGTATTTCTGATACTAATTCCTGACATATCTTTTATATCAAAAGTTTGAGTTACATCACCTGAAGCATAAGAATCTTTAACATAGCCATAATATGCTGATCCATCTGCGCGCCATTTAAACCAAAAACCAAATTCATATTGCAACTGCTGCAAAATGCTTTTTAATGGCTTTGGTTCTAAGCACCAATATGCAATATTCCAGCCTGATCTTGCAGTTGATATACCAAGTGAATTATTTTCAGGTAATGAAGAACCATCAGAAGATGGAAGCCAGTTATATATTGCGCTATCAGCTGCATCAAAGCCAGCGTATCTAAAGAGCATATCTCTATGCGCTTCAATACCTTTAGTAGCTGTGCCACTACCTCCAGTATAAGTTTTATTTAATCCGTTTGCGCCTGTATAAAGTATTTTAACCTTGTTTAAACGCTCTATGTTTGCTGACATATTTGTTGCATCAAATTCTAATTTTGACTTAACTAAATATTGGATGTCTGAAACATGCGCAACTCCGCTTGCAACTAATTTTAAATTAGAAAGGTTACCAACATCCCAAGTATAAGAAACTCCTATTTGAAAATTTGATCCATTAAAAGTTGAAGTAGCCATATCATCAGATGTAAATGTTCCAAACTGAGGCGTTCCTGTATTAGCAGAGCCAGTTGATCCAAAAGGCGCGTGATAGTCTGTACTTGGAGAAGTCGCTCCACTTGTAATGTTACCAATAAGCAATGAACTTCCACTACTATCAAAATTTGTACCAGTTATAGATAAAGTCATAGTAACATTACTTGCTAAAGTGCTTATTTTAGCAAATCCTGAAACTATTACTTTAATAAATAAAATTTTTCCATCAATGCTAGGCATATTCCATAGTCCAAAAGCATTTTCTTGATAAACTTGACTATGTGCAAAAGGTTGGGGAGGTATTTCAGGCGGATGATTTGCACTACTAGCAGTATCTAAAGATGTACTATTTGCACCTACGGCTGTATTAAAAGCACTATATTCATTTACTGTAAATTGATTAGTTGCCCCTACTTCTGTTGGTTTAAACCTAAAAGCTCTAAACATATTTAAAGGAGCTTTTATTACATTTCCGCCTTGATAACTTTCTGTATTATCAAACGCAGTAGCTCCACTACTTTTTAAAATAGGTATAAAAGAATCTATGTTTGGCTCATATACATGAGCTGTAACGCTTGACGATGAATTTGCGCTATTAGCTGTGTCGCTTTCTGCCGCTAAACAAAAAAAATTGCTAGAATCATAAGTATGAACAGGAACAGGATATAAATTTGTGTCTTGACCACTTAAATTAGCATGGCATAATGCTTCATTATTTTCAAAGCTTACATTTGCGTTAAAATCGCCATAGGCTACAGGAAAATAAGTTGGTATGCCTAGCTCATTATTTGATGAAACAGTTCTTTGATTAGGTATTTCAATAAAATCCCAAGGGCGTTGCTCAACAACAGATAACGATATTTTTTCATTATCATGTGATATGTCTACAAAACGACCTTCAAATATTTGTAAGCAATCAGCTTCAGCACTTGCACCATTTAGCTGAGAATAAATTTTTACTGATCTATTTATATATGATCTTGTACCATATAAAAGCTCTTCAGAGAAGCTTAAACCTTTATAATTAAAATTAACAATGCTTAATGATATTTGCGATGTGCTTGCTTTTGATTCAAAAACATTAATGCTAGTGCGTATTTTAGGCTCATTTGTAATCACACCATGATAAAAAACGCTTTCAACAGTTGTATCACTTAATGCAATGCCAATATAATCATTTGCGCCTTCATTATCATAATATAACCTAACTATCCAATTTTCCTGAATATTGCCTGATTTCGATGCATTTGCGTAATTAGTAGGTAATGTTAGGCTCATGCAAGTTCCATCTGTTGAGCGCGCGCTATGGCTGGTAAAATGCTATCTAAGACTGTTTCATCTACTAGAGGTGCAGATACATTAATTGTAATACCACCACCTCCAGCACCACCAGCAATATTAGGGCTTTCAAGTGGTGTGATATTTACCTGTTCTGCTTTATTATTTTCGCCAGTCATAAACATAGTTGGTCTATCAACTACACCGCTAAAACCAGTTTCTGCAAATTGTATTCTCTGTACTGCTGATCCCATTAATGAACCAAATGCAGCACCACCTGCCAAGGCTAATGGAGCAACTAAAAATCCTAATGGCCCTGCTGAAGCAATTTGAGAAGATATAAATGATGATACGGCTTTTTGTATTTCAGCCTGAATAAAAGCTACTGCTGCTTGTTGTGCAGCTTGTTCCGCAGCTCCCATTGCATCAGAGGTGCTTGTAATACTACCAGCTGCAAATATTGCGCTTGCCGCTGCTTGATTTAAGTTTTCTTTTAAAGTTGTAAAAGAAAAGGAAGCACTATCAGTAGCTAATCTTTGACGTTCATACCCTTCAGTTAATGAAGCTGTAACAGGAGCAACTTCATTTGATATTTCTAAATTCTCTTTTCTTATTTGAAGATTATTAGACTCAGCAATTACACCTTCAGTAATTTCTTCATTTTGTACAGATTGCGCTTCTGTAATTTTTTTAAGATTTTTTTCTAAAGCAGCTAAGTTAGCAAGCTCAGTATTTAATTCAGCATTATATTTTTCAACATCATCACGAGCTTGATCAATGTGAATTGAACTTGAAAGCAATGCGCCACCTCTCCCTACAGTTATTATAGCTCCTTTTTGCTCTGCTAATTGCAAATCTATTTCTGCTTGAGTTAATTTTTTTGCTAATTCAGCTGATTTTCTTCTTGCTTCTGTTAATATTTCTTCAGCAGCTGTAAGTCTTATTTTTTCTTTAAAAGCTTTGTTGGCTTGCTCCTGAGCAATTTTTAAATCCTGTATAGATGCTGTCTCAAGGTCAATATTTTTAATATAATCAGGATAATCTGCCTGAAGTCTATCAATAATATCATTTCTAACAGATTGTTCAACTTGAGCTTTTTGTAAAACTTTTACTAAAGCATTAAATTCATTTTGTTCTTCAATTAATTTTTCTGAAACAGGTATTGATATAAAACGATCAATTGCTCCTATAAAGCTTGTAATGCCAATAACAGCATTTGATAAAGGTACTGAAAAATGACTAAATATTGATATACCAAGCCCTTCCATCGCACTATTTAATAATGTTAATTTGCCTTCAAAATTAGCTAATTGAACATCAGCCATGTCTTGAGCAGCTCCGCCGCTGTCATTTAAAGCAGTAGTAAGTTCTTTAGTAGTTTCTGTACCTTCCATTAAAATATTAAAAGCAGATATAGCTCTTTGACCTACAAGCTCTTTCATTTCAGCTGTACCTATTCCATCTTCTCGCAGTTTTTTAAATGCTTTATCTAAATCATCTGTACTTTTAACAGAAAACCCAATTTTTTTAGTTAATTTTGAATTTTCATTTCCTAATTCTAATAAAATTCTTCTTAAACTTGTTCCAGCCATTGATCCACTAATACCAGCATTTGCAAGAGTTCCAAGAATTGCTGTAGTCTCCTCAACGCTGAATCCAACTTGCTTTGCAATAGGCGCAACAAAAGACATAGAATTAGTAAATTTATCCATGTCTAACGCAGAGCGACTAAATGATAAAGCCATCGTATCAGTTACAGTAGAAGTTTCACTAACATCTAAGCCGAAAGCTCTTAAAGTTTGACCAGCTACAGCAGCAGCGACAGATAAATCTGATCCAGTTGCAGATGCTAAAGCTAATGTGTCTTTAGTTACGCCAGTTATTTCCTGACTTGAAAAACCTAGCTTTGCAAACTCAACTTGCAATCCAGCAACTTGTGATGCTGTAAATACTGTTGTTGATCCTAATTCTTTTGCGTTTTTTTGTAATGCAGAAAGTTCTGCGCCAGCTGCGCCACTAATAGCAGCAACATTTGACATATTTGATTCAAATTCTTTTCCTACAGAAACAACAGCTGCTATAGCTCTTGATGTGCCAAATAAAGCAGCAGTAGTTAAACCAAGTTTAGCCACCATTCCACCTAATGCACTTGAGCTTCCCTTTGTGGAAGTCTCTAATCCTTTTGTTCTACGTTCTAAATCTTTATATTGACCTTTAAGGCGTTCAATGCCTTTAGCCTGAAATTCAATGGTTTGTTTTAGATTTTCTGCCACGCTTTACCTCACGCTGTTGATAAGTGTTTAAAACACCCTTAATAATAAAATATTTCTCAATCCATATTTTAGGCGTTGATCCAAATCCGCCCTCATAAGGCGGCGATCCTGTATCCTGACAATATGAATATCGTTGCAAATCACCTTGAAATTTAGTATCAAGGAGCGTTTCCATGTTGCAAAAAAAAGGTATTTGGGCAAAAGTGTCTAAAATAGCCCCTGAAACTGAGTTTTTTTTGAAGCTTAATGCTTCATCATAAACTTGATAAATGTATGATTTTAGCTGTGTTTTATCGCTAATAGTAATATTGCCTTGCCCTTGCAAGACTGATCGAGTTGTATATGGATACTTGTCAAATGCTGGCTTACTATCAGGCATTCCAAGTAGGGATATAGCGACATTTATCCCTAGTAGCAAGCCATCTAATTTTTTAAGACTTGAGCATCTTGTATAAATAACATTAATTCATCTTTTTCTTCTAATGTCATTTCTTTGATGCATTGATCTACAACAATGCCATTTTCTTCTTTAAAGTGTTTAAACGCTCCGCCACCAAGTCCATATCTGATCCATTGGCTGCGAGCTTTTGAAGAGTTTCTAATTGTTTTAACTGAGCCTTCTGCAAAAATTACTTCAGGAATATCTGTGCATTCATCAATCTGATCAACAGACATTTCTTTAATAAGAACTTTGCGCCCTGATTTGAGCTTTTTCTCAACCATATTCCCTCCTGATGGTTAGTTATTTATTAGAATGTTTTAAAAACAGCTAGATTTCCATCAGCAGCAGCACCAGTTGTAGCTGTAAATGGAATCTCTACAAATACACCTTCATCTGCAAAATTAACATTATGAGCTGTCATTCTTGCATTTGGAATGCTAAAACTAAAGTTTCCGCCATCATTAACAGCTATTGTATACGCTGTGTTTGCTTTCCAATCTGCTAAAGCATCAGCTGTATTAGCATCATACTTAACAGTTATTGATCCGCTAATATCGTATAAACCTCCACGAACATAGCCATCAGCTTCGCCTGATGCTCCCTGAAAGCCAACTCTTTGAGCTTCATTTGTAATAGTAATAGAAAAATCAGAGCATGTAACTGAATGACCACCTACGCTAATACTTGTACAATCAAAAATGCCTTTTTCATAATCAGAAGCTGTAGCTGCTCCAGTTACGCCTGAATCTTTTACGATAGGCTTATATCCACTATAAAAACTACCGCTAGCTCTAAGCCTTCCGCCATCTGTTCCCATTGACATAGATAATGTTAAATTATTTAATACTGCACTATGCATAATATGATCATCAGCTGACAATCCTGATGTACTTGCTTCTAATAAAACAATACCACAATTATCTGCACTATTTTCTCCATGAGAGTAGTCATTTGTAGCATTAGCAACAGCTGGCGTTACTGTAATTGTACCAGTTGTATCAGCTATATCAAGCGCAAGGCTCATTAATGTTTGCAGCATGATTTTATTTTCTACTAAATAATCAAAATCAAAGCTCCACGATCCTGATCCATAATGACGAATTAAATCGCCATCTTCATAGCTTCTCCTGCCTGATCTTAAAACTTCAGATGTGGTAAAACCAGCATCATAATTAATGCCATTTATTTGATTCACTCGCATAAATAAGCGTGTACCGCTTACAAAATCCCCATCAGCTATATCTCCATCGCCTCCAATATTTAACGCAGAGTGATCTTGCTTTCCTACAATTAATTTATACTCACGACCTGATGCATTTGTAGCCATGTTACGACTCCTTAATAATTAAATTATTTGTTAATAAATACTTCATTTGTTTATCAGGCACGCCTTCTAAAGATACAGCTTCGCCCTTCTTTAAACTTTTGAATTGAGATTCACTTAAAAAGCCTTTTTGAGATACAAAAACTTTAAAGTCTTTGCCTGCTTTAAATTTAACTTTTTTTTCTATTTTTTTATTATTTGCCATAATAAGTTCCTTAATTTATATGCAATTCACCTTGTGATGCGACAAGAAAAAGAAAATCTAGCAACATGTAAGCTATCAACATCTTCTTCAGCATCAGCAAATTCGTCAAAAGTTACTTCACTTACCTGCCCATCTTTCCACGCAAAATCTCCGCTTGACAAGTTTGAATTATTAAATAATAACTGATAAAGTCTTTCAGCATCGCTATATAATTGATCATAAAAATTTTCAGATGTATCGCCAATAGAATAAATAGCTATCTCAGTATTGTATAATTTTCTATGCGTATCAGGAAAAAGCTCATCTGTTTGAAAAGATTGCCCCCATAAACGTATGCTAAATGATCCATAATCTTGATAAGCTGGTGCAACATAAACAGTACATGCTCTATCAGTAGTTATAATTGATCTAAGTTTTGATAAAACATTATCATAAAAAATATTATTATAGCTTGTATCTTTAACTAAAGCCATTAAAATCTAATTTTTCTGTGTCCTGTGCGTAAAAATCCGCCTTTATATCGCTTGTTGGGCAGATGAAAAGCACCTCTTGACATGTTTATATTGCCAGTTTTACTAGCTCTTACATCTTCGCCTATGCCATGAACTTCTATCTCCCATTCATCATTGATAGCAGCAGTAGATGCATCTGTGCCGCCTGCAAAACGTATTTCAAGACCTCCAGCGCATTGCTGAAAATCTCCGTTAATAGTTTCTCCATCAACAATTAATGCAGATTTAAGATCAGAACTTGATTTTTCAAAAACAGAATATTTTCCTGATCCTATTTCTCCAGCTGTAGTAATTACGACTTTTATAAGATCATAAGTTCCTTGATACACGCCTCTTGTTTGGACAGGTCTAACTTTACCTGAAGTATAAGTTACATCCCTGATAAAACCATAAGGAGAATCCCCTGTAACCTGATGAGGAAGTTGAATATCTCCAGTTCTAAGCCCAGTAATATATTCATTCGCTTCTTCCATAAAAGCCTCAGCAATCTCACTAGCTGGATCATCGCTTTTAATAAGATGTGATACAGCAATAAGTGCTGCAATTCTTTTAATGATATAAGGATAATTGCCTTCGCGATCTTTTGCAATCTCTGCTGCAAGCCTACTATCTAATAATGATTCTAAATGTCTACTTGCATTTTCTCTATATCTTTGCGTTAATGAAGCAAAATCCTCGCCAGCCTCCATAATTAAATCATTTGGATTAGTAGCTGAATTATAATAATAAACTACATCTTCGCCTGAATCGTAAAACCATTGATCATTTCCAGTAACATTACCGATTGATGATTCTGCGCTGCCAAGATCATTACCGCTGGAAAATAATTGAGTAACCAGTCCGCTGTTAGGCGATTTATATCTATTTGATACGCCAGTAGCTTGCCAGTTAAATAATCTTGTTTTTGTATCTGATGTTTTAATTTGTGGATATACATCAAATAAATCCCTCTCTGAACAATATGCTATGCTAGAGGTAATTGCCATTATTTATTTCTCCATAAAGTCCATTTTGATGAAATTACAGCCTTAGCAATATCTAATGCTTCTTTCATTACTTCTTTTTTTTCTGCTGCTGTAACTTTTTTATCCTTATTTACACGCTCTAAAGTCTCAACTAATTCCTGTATTTCAATGAATATAGCTCTATTTTTTGCTGTAACTGCTGTTGCATAACCTGCCATGATTATACCAACTAAATAAAAAAAGTTGCTCCAGCTCATGTAATCACTAAAAAACTCTGCCATTTTATCCTCCTATATATGCTACTAAACCAATAAACATAGTTAGGCCTGTACCAATAAAAATGCCCATGCCTTTCATAAATGCTTGCTCAGTTTCTAGCCTGTTTAAACGATCCATATTATACTTTAAACTACTATCAATGCTTTTAAGTTGCATTTCAATATTTTCTAATTTTGTTGTATGAGTAGCTAGCGTTTCCTTAACTACGCTTTTAAAATCTTGATCCATTACAATGATAATGCCCTTCTAAACCAGCCATAATAATATTTTTCAAATTTATCAGGGCGTTTCAATGTTATCTTAGCGTAATGAAGCACTCTAAATGCCCTAAAACGCTCACTTTCTAAGTTTTGAACAGCTTTTAGAGTTTGATTGCCTATCTTGCCATCTACAGCTATTTTAGAACCTTTATGATTTTTATGGTTCGCAGCTGTTTGTAAAATTTTAGTTGCTCTTGATATTCCTTGATTTACAACGCTATCAAAAAATGCTTCTTGTAAATGCTCAGGAAGCCTGTCGCACTTTGATGGCACATAATAATGCTTGCGATAAATCTCAATAGCTTGCCTTTTTGTAAGGCTTTTGATCTCATCAGGCGATAATCCTGTACCTTTTTCACTAATGCCGTATTTAGTAGTGCCGCCAGTATCAACAACGATCTTTTCGCCGCCTTCGCGCTCTATCAATGGTTCTATAAAATCATCAAATTTATTCATTAGGCAAAACTCGCATTTAATTCTGCTTTAAATTTATCATGAAGATAACACGCACTTAGAATAACCTCAAAATTTTTTTCGTCTACTTTCATCATAGGATATCTAAGCTTTGCGATATTTATCCAATGTTTAGTCCTTTCCTTTTCATCATCAGGATACAGGCCAAAATAATTCATCCAAGTCTTAGAATCTATTATTTCAATCTGCCAGCTATAAGCTAAAGCTAATCCATACCAAAAGCCTACATCAAACCTATTTTTATTATCTAAAATAATACATTCAGCATTTACATACTGATATGTGTTTAAAATAGACAAAATAGTTCCTTCCTCAATAGGGAAAATAGTATGCCTATTTTGATGCAATATTGAAATATAGTTTTTTGGATCAATAGCAACAAACATCACAAAGCCTTAAATACTGCGTTTACTAAAGTGCTTTCGCCAACTTTGACTCTGCCATGAGTATCAGAATAATACTTTTTACATTCTTTCAAATACTGCTCTTCAGCTGTTTTCCAACTATTAGTCCTTTTTACAACTGCGCCATTATTTGTAACAACGTAACTTTTATTTTGAGCATCAAATGAAACTATTTCATCATCACTAAATTTGTATGAAATATTTTCTTTGGTTCGAGGTTTAAAAATATAAACCTTTTCTCCTTTTGATGATCTTCTAATAAGCATTATTCTTCTTCTTCAAAAGCCTTCTGAGCAATCTTTGCATAATGTTCTGCTAGGATTGTGCTATCAGCAAGCTCTGCATTTAGCCTTGCAATGTTAATATTAAGATTGTTTAAACGCTCTAAAGCAGCTACTTCTTCATGTTTAAGATCATCAATAGATTTTTTGATCTCTTTACCTTCTTCACTCTTCCAAGTATATGTCCTTACTTGCTCTTCTGCGTTTTTCACTTTCTCTTTACTCATATTCCCTCCGTAGGTTTATTATTACAATTTCTTAAGATCAGCAACTAATGCTTCAAGATCAGCAACTTCATCATCAATTCTTGCAGCTTCTAAATCTTTTCTTTCTTTTAAAGATTTTACTTCCATTTCAAGACGGCTAATTGACATTTCCTGAACATTATCTTCCAAAGCTTCTCCTGTAGCTGAATCAAATCTTTTTGATACTAGCTGCAATGCTTCATGAGACTGCTCTGCTTGTGCTTCTCTTACAATGTTTCCTTTTTCATCAGTAATCTCTTTTACAGCTTCCTGATCTACTACTTTTACTTTCTTAACTGCAACTTTTGATTTGCCTTTAAGTGATTTATATCCTATCATTATTTATCCTTGAGTTGTTGTTTAAGTTGATTTACTTCGGCACTTAATTCTTGTACCGCTTTGATTAAAGGAGCTACAAATTGTATATAGTCAGCTCCTAAATATTCATCGCTATCTTTGATACCAGCAAAATCTTCATTATTGCTTTCTTTTAGAACTTCTTGTACTTCTTGAGCAATAATACCATACTTAGTTTTACCATCGTGTTTATCTTTGATGTAATTATATTTTACTGGTCTTAGTTTATTGACAAACTCTAAACCTAAATCACTATCGTCAATATTTTCTTTTAATCTTTTGTCTGAAGTATTAATTGTTCCATTAGCATATATTTCAGCATCTCCATCTGATGACATATAAACCTTAGTGACTGCTGAATTACCAAGAACTACAGAATTATCTGCAACTCCAGTTACAGCAAAACCAACAACAGTTTGATTGGTTGCATTATTTGCACTAGGGTCACTTCCTTTACCAATAATAGTATTATTTACCCCAGTTGTGATAACATCACCAGCATTAGCTCCAACAGCAGTATTATTTGTATCTGTTGCACTTCCATCTGAACCACCACCATTAGCATTTAATAATGCACTATAGCCAATCGCAGTACAATTTCTATCCTCCACAATCGTATTCCCAGCGTAAGTACCAATTAAGACATTTTTAGCACCAATAGTAGATGATGCACCAACTTGATAACCTAAAGTCGTGTTATCTGAGCCAGTTTGTAAATTTATTGATGCTTGATATCCTATAGCAGTATTCCTAGCTCCTGATGTTAAAGCAGCAAGAGCTTGATAACCTACTGCGATTGTACCATCTGCACTACTTGTTAAAGCTCCTCTTGCAGATTCTCTACCAATTATTACTGCATTGTCTATATCAGCATCTGCGTCGTCACCAGCAAAATATCCAATACTAATTGACCCTACATTTGTATCACTACCTGCCATAGCATTTCTTCCAATAGCAATAGAAGAATTAACCGAATTACCAGCACCATCGCTATTAGAAGCCATTGCATTAAGACCTATTGCTACATTATTATTACCATCATCTAAATATCTACCAGCTGATTCTCCAATATAAACATTGTTAATTGCAGAGATTGTGCTGGAATCCGCTTCATAACCAGCGTTAGCTCCAATAAAAACATTGCTACCATTAGAATCTGAACTGTAACCAGCTTGATAACCTAAGGCAACATTATTGCTACCACTAGTAAGTGCTTGTAATGAGAATGCTCCAATTCCTATAGAACCAGTTGCACCATTTAATTGGTTTGATGCGTGGTGCATTGAATCTCTGCCTATAGCAATACAATCTGTCACTCCACCGCCACAAGTTGAATCCATTGCATTTATTCCAATAGCAATACTATTACTAATATTTCTATTGCCTGAGGATGAAAGTGCATCTTTACCAATAGCAATACTATTTGCTATAAGACCAGTACCACCTTCTAATGCTCCTACACCTATAGCCACACAATTTGCAGAGCTATCATTATTAGCAGAACCCATAGCGTTACGACCAATGGCAGTCATATTTGATTCCCCACTATCAAAACTAGAACCTACCCCATAACCTAAAAAAGTATTACTATGTCCAGTTGTTAAATCTTTTCCAGCCTCAAAACCTACTGCAACATTTGAAGCTCCCGTTGTCAAAGCACCTAAAGCATTATCTCCAATTCCGATTGTACCATTAGGATCTATACTTGATGTAATTGCATCTCCAGCATTTGCTCCAATAAAAATAGCAGATGAAATTCCAGTTGCATTTAACATCGCTTGATGCCCAATCGTAATATTTGCAGCACCTCCAGTTAATTCACGAGAAGATTCAAACCCTATAGCTAAATTTGCATTTCCAGCAGTTAAACTTTTTAATGCTTTAGAACCTAATGCTGTAGATTTATCTGCACCTTCTACTAATTGCAATGCTCTATATCCAAGAGCAACATTATCTTGGGCATCAGCATCCCCACCTGCTGACATTGTTTGAAATCCAATAGCAGTATTTCTTAAAAAATTAACATGATTAAAAGACTGCATTGATTGATAACCGATAGCAATATTACCACTACCATGACCTGAACTGCCTTCAGCATCATTAGAAGTATCTTGAGCAAAATATGCATTATAGCCAATAGCTACTACATTTTGGTCTGTAGTTATATTAGCTAAAGCATTTGCACCTATTCCGACACTTTTGCTACCAGTTGTTATATTAAACCCTGCACTATCGCCCAAAGCTACGTTTTGTTCGCCAGTTTGCAATTTATATAATGCATTATGACCAACTCCTACATTTTTACTCCAATTCCCACTTACAGTTCCAAGACCAGCCTCATATCCTACCATTACATTCTTTTCACCAGTAGTATTTCTTGAGGAACTCAGATAACCAATAGCAACATTTTTACCATTGCCATTTTGAATTTCTAATGATTTATAACCTATTGCTATACTACCAATTGCAGTATCTTCAGCCGATAAAGCTAGTGAACCAATTGCCACATTAAATGAACCACCTGTTAGTGCATCCAATGCTTCTGCTCCTACTGCGACATTATTGCCACCAGTTGATACTGCTTTTAAAGAAAATTTACCAACAGCTACATTATTACTAGCAGTATTTAATGAACCAGTAGACATAGCTCCTGAACCAATTCCAACATTGTTATCAGATTGACCACCAAAAGCTAGTTTAGCAACATCCTTACCTATAAAAGTATTGTCATATTGATTTCTTACATGAGTAGTAGTACCAGCTGAAGCTCCAATATATATACAACCCGACATAATACCTGAACCACCAGTTCCAGCTTGATTTCCAATGATAACATTATTATCAACAGAAGTACTATTAGCGGATAAACCAGCTTCATTTCCAATAATAACATTTTGGTTTGCACCGCTTACAATAGAATTACCAGCAGATTTTCCAAGTATAGTGTTTGAAGCTCCACTATCATTATTACTAAGACTAATGCGAGAGTTGTCATTGAGTACAAATCTTGTTCCTCCACCAGCTCCAGTACCAAATTCAAAATGCCCTATATTATCAGCTGAACCTCTGTTGTATTTAATATCGCCAGCAAGAGTACCAGCAGATGTGAACTGAATATTTGCTATTGTATTATTGGCAGATGGTCTATCTGCCTCCATTGTAAAATAAGTTTGATGATTAGTGCTTCCTGATTCTATTCTTATTTGTGAGTGGGTACTGTCGACTGATTTTACATGCAAGTCAGCAGTGGGCGAGGTTGTACCGATTCCAACATTGCCACCCATTAAATATGAAGTACCATTTGAATTGATTTGAGAAAAATCTGAACCATTAGCTTTAAAAATTTTTAATATACTATCAGTTCCATTTGTATAAACAATAGCATTACCATTAGATGTCTGCCATTCATTGTATCTTATATTGCCATTAACATGAAGATGTGTTGCTGGAGAGGTTGTACCTATACCGACATTTCCTCCATTAATAAAACTATTGCCATTTCCAGTTAAAAATACTTTGTTAGCATCACTAGCATTTCTTATATATAGCTCACCAACACCGCTTGATATGTTCGTAAATAATCTAAATTGATTATTTGAATTATCTCTATGACCAAACCCAATACCAGTATAATCAACTACAAATTGTTTATTGTCTAAGTGTAAGCCATAACTAGGCGAGGCTGTGTTGATGCCAATATTGTTATTACTGTCTAATATTGTTAATGCAGATAAACTTAATCCATTATTAAGAAAATCAATTTTATTTGCTCCAGGCTGATACCTTAAAAACCATTTATCAGCAGTATTATCGTTAAAAACTACTGAATCATTGTTTGCACCTTGTAATCTTAAAACAGAACCACTAGAACCGCCTTTAATTAATGCAGTTGGAAAACTACTTCCTTCAATATGCAAAAGGGTGTTTGGAGAGGCTGTACCTATACCAACTCGCCCATTTGATTTTACTACAAGCCTATCTGTTCCAGCAGCCTTTAAAAATATTTCATAAGCATTAATTCTTAAATTATGCCAATGACTTCCAGCAGTTGAACCAACAAATATTTCGCTTGTATTTCCACCATCTGAATTACCACTATTTGCTAAATGCAATCCAGTATTACTGACGCTACCAGCAACCAATGTAAGAGGATGTAAAGGCGAGGTTGTGCCAATGCCAAGTCCATTACTATTAAGAAGCATTCTTGTAGAGCCACCAGTAACAAAAACTAAATTAGCCCCAGTAGTAGTAAGATGATTAACATCAGTTCCATTCCTAGTAAGATGAATACCAGCAACACCGCCACCACCTTGAATTTTTAATACGCCATTACTATCAGAGCCAACTACATGAAGCTTTGCACTAGGCGAGTTTGTGTTAATTCCAATACGACTATTTGTAGTATCTACAACAAAAACATCGCCACCATCAGAGTCTTTCCTTACTAAAAATGCCTCGGTATTAGTAACATCAATTACTTGAGTGCCTTCAATTATCTCATCAAATGCGAAGCTACCACCGCCCTCAATTTTTATATCCCCCTCAACAATAAGATCGCCCTTTACAGTACCGCCTCCGCCTAAATTTGCTGCTACTTGTTGCCCTTGAACACCTATTAACATACTAAATCTCCACTATCCTGACAGCTCCAGCTGATCCTTTACCTAAATGATTAAATACAATTGTTGATCCTAATCCACGCGGCACAGCAATAAAAACTAACGTTTCTGCTGGCAAAATCATATCGTTTCCAACAGTTACATCTGTTGCTGAGGTTGCAAAATTAAAGAATAATTCAACTGCGCTATATACGCCTATTTGTGATGTATTCTCATCTAAACTAAAATGTATTGTATCTGTGTTAGAAGTTCCTCCATGAGTGGCTACAGTAGCAACTGACCATCCACCTCCAACGCTTAAATTTACTGCTTCCTGAACCGATCTTTTATGTAAGTCTGCCATACTATCCCCTAACCAAAATAAGCGACTACTTTGCCGCTGCTAAGTGTAAAATTTGACCATCTGCCGTATATCATATCGCCTTGTTTAAACGTATCAGAAAAAGCATCCCCATTGTATTCTGATGCTGTTGATGTTCTTCCAAAGTAATTTGCACTTTCAGGCGTTAATGTAGCAAAAACTGAATCTGCTACTGCCATGATCGCTATAATTTTTTTACCTGCGGGCGCGGATACTGCTGTTGTGCCGCTTTCATAAACGCTTCCAGCTTGCCCTAGTTGAATGTTAAGAGCTTCATTAGCTCCGAATTGATTTATTGCCATTTTATCACCTTATATCTTGGTAGCCATTAAAGCACTTGGCTGTGC
>TARA_R100001440_G_scaffold75658_1_pt1 | contig 22890 bp, 34 predicted proteins | sample TARA_R100001440 | Tara Oceans TARA_R100001440 (sample SAMEA2622112) | marine metagenome | biome: marine biome (ENVO:00000447); feature: surface water layer (ENVO:00002042); material: "saline water (ENVO:00002010), including plankton (ENVO:xxxxxxxx)" | depth 5 m
GACGGCGACAGCGCCTGGCTCAAGATGGGATCACCGGACGGTTACAATAAGAGAGCAAATAATAGCTATTGAAATTTGCCGAAGACACAGCAAAGCTCAAATCGCCGATGCGTACCTTTCGATAGCCTTTTTTGGCTCCGGTCAAATTGGAGTAGAACAGCTTGAAAGCGACTATTCGTTAAACTTAGAGCAAATTGAACCGGTTCACGCTATAGCCTTAGTAGCGCAGCTCAAGTACCCCAAACCGCTAAAGCCATTTGGCGACTGGCAACAAAAAATACAGATGCGATCATGGCACCTGCAAAGGCTTAGGCAACAACTCATGAAAAGCCTAGACCACGCCCCCCAAGCCCGACCCCATTGCAGATAAAGTAAGAACAGCTATTTTGCTTCAATACAGAATCTAAATAGCTGGGGCTCGGATGCGCGTAACGCATCGTCATTGCAATCGTTGTGGACTTACCCAGATACGCATGACGCGCCCCAGTCTCAAACGGAGGCCCTTTCAAACGCTTCGGGGCTGACACAACCCAGGCGCTGACCTCCAAAAACAACATGGAGATCGTTGCGGTGATTATATACATTTCACCTTTTTTAAACTGTAGATGATGAACTCCCCGGCACAGCAAAATTGCGATATAGCTAGTTAGGGTCTTCAGCAGTATTTAACTCAGCGGTACCTTCCAACAAAAATAGCTCGTTAACCAACAAGAATTCGCGCAACTCTTCCTCAACTTCAAGCTTCACTTCGTTATGGGCCCGCCGATTTCGAAATGCCATCATTGCTCCAGAGAATAGCTGAAGACGCCCTCTTTGCTCTGTCTCATGCTCACCTTTCCAATGAAGAGAATTGTTTCCGCTTAGAAATGCTTGAGAAATGAGCTTTGTGCCAACTTTGTCAGAACCACCGATTCGCCTGCGAATTATCCCTTCGAGGCGCTTATATGCGGTCATAATTGCGGCATCTGGATCATGTTTAAATTTTAAAGCGAGGTCGACGATTCGGTTGTCTAAAATTCCGAAAGGGATTGCAGCTGGAAACAGCCTATTTAGAACACGATTTTCAACTGAGTTTCGTGGAATATGTTCAGATGAATCGCTATCGCGCCTTGAAATTAAGTCGTTTAATGTCAGCTCTTCGTCATCCCAGTACTGATCAAAAATATAGTCATAATAATGGGCTGGCCTCACAGGGTGGGAGCGTTCCAGCCACTCCAGGTCTGACGAAAGAAGACAGGATTGCTCTAACCGCTCAAAAAGCTCTTCAGTAACTGCATATTCTTCAATTTCATCGCAATGCCGTTGCAGAAGGAGCAGTGCTTTCGCCAGCCCTCGAGACCCCTCTCCGGAATACCCCGAACCGAACCCCGACTTAATGGCGACCAACACTCCATATTCGATAGTGAGTAAAAACGCATGCTGGGAATCAAACGTCAGTAGCTCGGCCTTCTCAATGGTTTGCCCAAACTGTATCAACCGGGCGATGGCATCTAAGCAGTGCGAGGTGATTCCGGCTGTGCCGTGATACTCAATTCCAGCTACCTGGTCTTTGTTAAATTCCTGGAACACCTTGGGAACACCAATGCAAAAAATGGGACGTCAATTAAACGAGCAGCACCATTACGTGTCAACAAAGTGTCCACGCGATAGCGGTTTTGAGTGGAAATGTCTTATGTTAGAAAAAACGCAGAGCGCCATTTGAGGGGCTTTTTTCGTCTCCAATAAACCATTCCTACGCAATTTCATACGCAGTACATAGCCAACAACGCTCGCCTCAAAACGACAAAAGCCCGCAACTCGGTGCAGGCTTTTGATTGTAATCACTCGAAAATTCCTGATTTCTAGAAAGGAATATCGTCATCAAAATCATCAACAGGCTCAGGCATGCCGCCCTGCTGGCCCTGGTTGTTCTGAGCCGGAGGAGGCTGCTGGCTGTACCCACCAGAACCACCGCCCTGCTGGGCCGCGGGCTGCTGTGGGGGACGTTGCTGCTGCGAGGCATTTTGTTGCGGAGCACTTTGCTGGCTCATTCCGCTGTTGTCGCCACCGCGACTGTCCAGCATTTGCATCTGCCCATTGATATCGACAACCACTTCCGTGGTGTAACGATCCTGACCATCCTGCCCCTGCCACTTGCGGGTCTGTAGCTTACCCTCAATGTAGACCTTCGAACCTTTACGCAGGTACTGTCCGGCGATTTCAGCGATCTTGCCGAACATCACAATGCGATGCCATTCAGTTTTTGGCACCAGCTGACCGGTCTGGCGGTCCTTGTAACTTTCGTCCGTCGCCAGATTAAGGTTGGTCACTGCATTCCCGTTCGGGGTATAGCGCGTCTCCGGATCGTTGCCCAGATTGCCAATCAGAATGACTTTGTTAACGCCCCTTGCCATGTTCAACTCCCGTTGTTGTCTGTCCCCGATCACCGTCCGTGGTGAATCGCTGGAATAGGTTTTCTGCTCAGGCACCTGGATATCAACTGACGATCATGCCTTAACGAATGCAAACTGCCCCAGTTGCGCCGAGTCAAAATGCTGGTAATCCACCTTGAGATACGCGGTATCCGCGTCGCTGAGGATGACCACATCTTCCACGCCAGGCAGTGCCCGTAAGGCCCGATCGATATCCCGCAAGCCCTTGCGGTTCGATTCCGCCAACTGTACCACGAAACTTGAAGTATGACTCGGGCGAGGCATGCTTAGTGCGAAACCCAACCAAGCCAGCAACACGGTCACCATCATCATAAAAACGCCAGCTGGCCCAAATTGCTGAAGCAACTGCCCCCCCAGGACACCACCGAGAAAGGCGCCCAAAAACTGGGAGGTTGAATAGACCCCCATGGCCGTCCCCTTGGCGGCCGCAGGCGACTCTTTGCTTATCAGTGACGGCAGGCAGGCCTCCAACAGGTTAAAAGCCATAAAGAAGAAAAACAGGATGCCCCACATCACCGGCAACGACTGCGGTAAACCGATCAAAGCAGCACAAGCCAGCGTCAATACACCAACCGCTCCGCACAAAACCGGTTTCATCATGCGTTTCTTCTCGCCAATGATGATAAACGGCACCATTGCAACAAACGCGACCGCCATAACCGACAAATACACCCACCAGTGCTGCCCTGAAGGCAAACCTATACGATCCTGTAGCAGCGTTGGAATTACCAGAAACGCAGATGTCAGCACGAGATGAAGTGCGGCTATTCCGAAGTCCAACCTCAGCAGACGCCGATCCGTCAGCACCTGTTTTAATTTGGCCTTCGCTGGCTGGGCATCCAGATGCGCACTCTGGAGTGCAGGTTTCGGCACCAGCCAATGCACCATCGCAATGGCGACCAACGCGAAAAAGCCTGTGATGTAGAAGATACCCGACAGTCCCGCCAACGACCCCAGCAGAGGCCCCAGAAACAGCGACACTGAAAACGAGACCCCAATGGACAAACCGACTGTGGCCATCGCCTTGGTTCGGTTTTCTTCACGGGTGAGATCGCTGAGCAAAGCCATCAGCACACTGGCGATTGCCCCACTACCCTGCAGAATGCGCCCAACGATGACACCGTAGATGCTGTCAGATGCCCCTGCGACGCAGCTGCCCAGTGCGAACAGCAGCAACCCGAAGTAAATGAGGCGTTTACGGCCCAGTCGGTCTGACAGCATGCCAAACGGGATCTGCAGCATCGCCTGACTGAGGCCGTATGCGCCTATCGCCACGCCCAATAATGCCGGGGTTGCGTCATGCAGATCTTTGCCAAGCAAAACAAACACCGGCAACACCATGAATAAGCCAAGCATGCGCAGTGCATAAACAGATGCCAGGGCGGCGACGGAACGTTTCTCGAGCGCATTCATTAAACGGCGGTATTCCCGGGTCAGTTCATCAAGAAGATTTGGCGCGCAATTGTAGCAGAGGCTTGGATTTTATAGGAGAAAGACGTCACCCAGATCATCTCTCTTTGCCCTTTCAGGAATCCTCAATTACCTTAACTTACTCACTGTGGCGAATACCTGCGTTTTGTTACCTCCTTAAGGTTTCCCGCCACTTGCCCCCGTCGTATTATGGCGCGTTTTCCGGAAGGCCCGGTTCTGGATCAGGTCTTGCCAGAGTTGCGGGGCGCAATTTCGAAATCAAGAGGTCTGTTTGTGGATTTAGCAACACTTTTGGGTCTGGTTGGCGCATCACTGGTTATCGGGTCAGCGATAGTGCTGGGCGCTTCAAGCGACGTGTTCCTGAACATGCCCTCGGTTCTTATCGTGATCGTTGGGAGCCTCTGCGTTGTACTGGCCAAGTTCAGCTTCGCGCAGTTCCTGGGAGCGTTCAAAGTAGCAGGCAGAGCTTTCTCGTTTAAGTTGCCGGACACTGAGGAAATGATCACCGAGGTGATCGATATCGCCAATACCGCCCGCAAACAAGGGGTGCTTGCGCTCGAAGAAAAGACCATCAGCCTGCCCTTTCTCGAGCAGGGTGTTCAGTTTTTGCTGGAAAGCCAGCCTGCTGAAACCATTGAAAAGCTAATGCAGAAAGAACGCCTGATGACGCTGGACCGGAATCGTTGGGGCGCAAAAGTGTTCCGGGCCCTAGCCGATGTCGGGCCCGCGATGGGCATGATCGGCACTATCGTTGGGCTGGTGCAGATGCTGTCCAATATGGAAGATCCGAAATCGATCGGCCCGGCCATGGCCGTAGCGCTACTGACCACACTCTACGGCGCAATGATGGCCACTATGTTTGCCAGTCCGATTGCGGACAAACTGGAGCTCAGGATGACTGAGGAGGCACGCATGCAGGCGCTGATCATTGATGCTGTTATTGCGATTCAGGAAGGCCGTAACCCACGCGTCATTGAACAAATGCTTTCAAGTTACCTGCCACCATCCAAGCGCGATCAAAACGGCGACGCCGACGCTCAGAGGCAATAGCGATGGACGAGCTACCAGAAGAGGATGCCCCCGGAGTACCGGCCTGGGTCGTTACCTTTGCCGACCTGATGTCGCTGCTGATGTGCTTCTTTGTCTTGCTGCTGTCGTTTTCCGAAATCGACGCCAGCAAGTTCAAACAGATAGCGGATGAGCTATCCAAGGCATTCGGGGTGCAACGGGATGTCCCGGCTCTTGAGGTTCCAATGGGCACCTCTGCGGTATTCGAGCACTTTTCTGCCGCCAAACCAGAGCCGACAGTAATCAACGAAGTCCGACAGCAAACATCTACGGACGCCCCCAACCTGGAAACCAATACCAGCCAGGCAGAACAAAGTGCGATCGCGAGCGAGCAGGAACAGCGGGTTAACGCCCACTTCGAGCTACTGGAAAAAGTGCTCGAAGACGAAATCAGCGGCGGGCGCGTTGACCTGATGAAAAAGGATCAACGCATAGTCATCCGCATAGAGGAAAAGGGCTCATTTCCGTCCGGCTCTGCCGAGCTCACCTTTGCTTTTGAGGACCTCCTCTACCGAATGGCAAATGTACTATCTGATGTGGAGGGTGAGTTCACAATCGAAGGCCATACCGATGATATTCCGATTCACAGCTCGCGGTATGACTCTAACTGGAACCTGTCGGCTGACCGCGCAGCCTCGGTCGCCAACGTCCTGATTGAGGCCGGTAGCATAGAGCCCTCGCGATTCCGCGTCCAGGGCTATGCCGCCACACGCCCTCGCGCTGAAAACACAACACCTGAAAACCGAGCACTCAACCGCCGGGTGGAAATCATCATTGACCTGTCCGATTCACATCAGGAGACCCGCGTGCGCCTGCAGGACCTGATTGAGCAGGAGACTGACGGGACCTCCGACGCCAGGGACACACAAACATCGCCCGAACCGTCCGAGATAACCGCGCCTGGCAGATCCGATATTTACTGGTAATCGTACACGCTCACCCCATCAGCGCCGTCACTATCAGGCTAATCCCGGATTGTTTCATGCAAGGCCTGCCATCACGGTATACTGGTGAATTCCCGATAGAACTGTTCGAAGGTTCCCAAATCCTGAATCGTCAGCTTGAGGAGTGTCATGGATTTTATCCAGGTCAAAGGCGCGCGTACCCATAATCTGAAAAATATAGATCTCGATATCCCCAGGGATAAACTGATCGTGATCACAGGACTATCTGGCTCAGGTAAGTCATCACTCGCTTTTGACACCCTGTATGCGGAAGGCCAGCGACGCTACGTTGAATCACTGTCGACCTATGCCCGTCAATTTCTGTCGATGATGGAAAAGCCGGATATTGATCATATTGAGGGACTTTCCCCGGCCATTTCGATCGAGCAGAAATCAACGTCTCACAACCCACGCTCCACTGTCGGCACTATCACCGAGATATACGACTACCTGCGCCTGATGTTCGCCCGCGCAGGCGAACCTCGCTGCCCGGACCATGACCAGCCACTCGAAGCTCAAACCGTCAGCCAGATGGTCGATCAGGTTCTGGCGATGCCGGAAGACAGTAAACTGATGATCCTCGCTCCGGTCATTCGGGACCGAAAGGGCGAGCACCTGCAAGTTATCGATACCATGCGAACTCAGGGGTTTATTCGCCTCAGAATCGATGGGCGTGTCTATGATATCGATGATTTACCCACCCTCGACAAAAAGCGCAAACACTCGATCGACGTCGTTGTCGACCGCTTCAAGGTCAAACCGGGCCTGGAGCAACGCCTGGCTGAGAGTTTTGAAACCGCCCTGGGGCTGGCCAGCGGCATCGCATTCGTTGCCCCGATGGATGGTGAGGAGAAAGGCGAAGAGCACACCTTTTCTGCGCTCTATGCCTGCAATCTGTGCGGCTATTCCCTGAGCGAGCTCGAGCCTCGCCTGTTTTCATTCAATAACCCGGCCGGCGCCTGCCCCACCTGTGACGGTCTGGGCGTAAAGCAGTTTTTTGATCAGGAAAAAATCGTGCATCATCCGGAAGCCACGCTTGCGGAGGGGGCGATTCGGGGCTGGGATCGCCGTGCAGTCTATTATTTCCAGCTATTAGCCAGCGTTGCGCAACACTACGACATTGATATGGATACGGCATTTGTCGACCTGCCTGCCGACTTCCAGAATGTGGTGCTCCACGGTTCCGGTGATGAAAACATCACCTTCAAGTACGTGAATTCTCGCGGCCAGATCATGGAGAAGGCGCACCCCTTTGAAGGAGTCTTACCTAACCTCGAGCGTCGCTACCGGGAAACCGAATCGCAAAGCATGCGCGACGAGTTGTCCAAGCACCTGAGCACTCAGCCCTGCAAAGATTGCGGCGGCTCCCGGCTAAGGCGCAGCGCCCGCCACGTATTTATCGCGAACCGCAACCTGCCCGAAATCACCCTACTCCCGGTCGGTGAAGCCTTTGATTACTTCCAGAATCTGGAGCTGCCCGGCAGGCGCGGCGAAATAGCGGAAAAAATCCTGAAGGAGGTGCGCCAACGACTCCAATTCCTGGTGAACGTCGGACTGGAATATCTGACACTGGAGCGCAGCGCCGACACACTTTCCGGCGGTGAAGCGCAGCGAATACGGCTTGCCAGCCAGATCGGGGCCGGCCTTGTGGGCGTAATGTACATTCTGGACGAGCCATCAATCGGCTTGCACCAGCGGGATAACGATCGCCTGCTTTCGACCCTGGTTCATTTGCGAGATCTGGGCAACACCGTCATCGTCGTTGAGCATGATGAGGATGCCATCCGGGCCGCAGACTATGTGATCGATATCGGTCCCGGGGCCGGCGTACACGGCGGAAAGGTGATCGCCTCCGGCACGCCGGCGGACATTCTCGCCAATCCGAAGTCGCTGACCGGGCAATATCTGAATGGCACAAAAGCCATCGCTGTCCCCCCTGCGCGCGCCAAAGGAAATGGCAAATCGCTGGTGCTGGCCGGTGCGACGGGAAACAACCTCAAGTCGGTCACGCTTACCATTCCATTGGGCGTCATGACCTGTATTACCGGCGTGTCCGGCTCAGGCAAATCAACGTTGATCAACGGCACGCTATACCCCGTTGCAGCAAGCAAGCTCAACAAAGCCAGCACGTTGACTCACGGCCCCTACGAAAAGCTGAATGGCCTGGAGCATCTCGACAAGGTTATTGACATTGACCAAAGCCCGATCGGCCGCACACCCCGGTCGAATCCCGCCACCTATACCGGCCTGTTCACGCCGATCCGCGAACTTTTCTCCGGAACCCAGGAAGCGCGTTCGCGTGGATACAAGCCGGGGCGGTTCTCGTTCAACGTCAAAGGCGGGCGATGTGAAGCTTGCCAGGGCGACGGCGTGATCAAGGTGGAGATGCACTTTCTTCCTGATGTTTATGTTCCCTGCGACGTCTGTAAAGGCAAGCGCTACAACCGGGAAACTCTCGAAGTCCAGTACAAGCACAGGAACATTCACGAAGTGTTGGAGATGACAGTAGAGGAAGCACGCGAGTTCTTCGATTCTGTTCCCTTTCTGGCGCGCAAACTTCAGACACTTATCGACGTTGGCCTTTCATACGTCAGGCTCGGACAGAGCGCTGTAACACTGTCCGGTGGCGAGGCCCAACGGGTCAAACTGGCACGTGAACTATCCAAACGGGACACCGGCCAGACACTGTATATTCTCGACGAGCCGACTACGGGTCTGCACTTCTACGATATACAACAGCTTCTCAACGTACTGGAACGCCTGCGCGAACACGGCAATACCATTATTGTGATCGAGCATAATCTGGACGTGATCAAAACCGCTGACTGGATCGTCGATCTCGGCCCCGAGGGCGGGAGCGGTGGCGGTGAAATTGTTGCCGAGGGCACACCTGAGGACGTTTCGGAAAACAGCAAGTCCCACACCGGCTATTACCTTAAACCACTGCTGAACCGCGCGAGACAAACCACTCAATCCGACGAGACTGCCTCGAGCTAATCAAAGGATACAGGGCACCCAAAAAATCGAGGTGCCCTGGGCATATAGAAACGCGCTTTTCAATAAACTGCAGACATAAAAAAACCGGGGTTTTCCCCGGTTTTTTTATGTCTGACCGCAAAGGGTTACTCTGCGTCGTCCATCTCTTCTGCTTCGACATCCAGAGGACGCCCAACCAGCTCAACAAACGCCATAGGCGCGTTATCGCCGGCACGGAAGCCACACTTAAGAATACGAAGATAACCACCAGGACGCTCGGTGTAACGGGGGCCAAGCTCATTGAACAGCTTAGCTACCGCAGCATCACTGCGCAGGCGAGAAAACGCCAAACGACGGTTTGCTACCGAATCATTCTTGGACAGTGTGATCAAAGGTTCTGCCACACGACGAAGCTCTTTCGCCTTGGGCAACGTGGTTTTGATCAACTCATGCTCAACCAGCGACGCGGTCATGTTACGAAACATGGCCTTGCGATGCGCGCTGGTCCTGCTGAACTTACGACCACTCTTACGATGACGCATTGCTCTGATTCCTTACCTTAAACTACTAATACGGCGATCAACCGCCCAGAACCCGGTCATCACCACGAAGGCTTGCCGGCGGCCAGTTATCGAGACGCATACCTAGGGACAGACCACGAGAGGCCAGAACGTCCTTGATTTCGGTAAGCGACTTTTTGCCCAGGTTAGGCGTCTTCAGCAGCTCAACTTCAGTCCGCTGGATAAGATCGCCGATGTAGTAAATATTTTCAGCCTTCAAGCAGTTAGCTGAACGTACGGTCAACTCAAGATCATCAACCGGGCGCAACAGAATCGGATCAACTTCTTCCTCTTCCTCTACACGCTCTGGCTCTTTTTCATGATCAAAATCGACGAACACTGCCAATTGCTGCTGCAGGATAGTCGCGGCGCGACGGATCGCTTCTTCAGGATCTATCGTTCCGTTCGTTTCCAGATCAATAACCAGCTTGTCCAGATCCGTACGCTGCTCAACACGTGCATTCTCTACGGCGTAGGAAACGCGACGCACGGGGCTGTATGTAGCGTCCAGCTGAAGCCGGCCAATTGCACGGGTCTCATCTTCGTCAAGACCGCGCTGATCAGCTGCTTCGTAGCCACGACCACGAGCAATCTTGAGACGCATGTTCAACTGACCCTTTTCGCTCAGGTGACAGATAACATGGTCCGGATTGGCGATTTCGATATCGTGATCGAGCTGAATGTCAGCTGCGGTTACAACACCGGGTCCCTTTTTGCTGACAGTCAGTTCCGCTTCATCACGGCTTCCCATCATCACGGCAACGCCCTTAAGATTCAGTAGAATCTCAATCACGTCCTCCTGGACACCTTCAATCGCACTGTACTCGTGCAGCACACCGTCAATCTGTGCCTCTGTAATTGCACAGCCCGGCATTGACGACAAGAGTATACGGCGAAGAGCGCTACCCAAGGTGTGCCCAAAACCCCTTTCGAGAGGCTCGAGCGTTACCTTGGCGTGCGTTTTGCCCAAATCTTTTACGTCGATGGTACGAGGTGTCAATAACTCATGTACTGAACGCTGCATAGACGCCCCTTCTGATCTCGTTGCTAACTCAGGCCTTACTTGGAGTAAAGCTCGACGATGAGGTTCTCGTTGATGTCGGCCGTCAGCTCAGTCCGTTCTGGCACTGATCTGTATACGCCGGACATCTTGCTGGCGTCGACCTCAATCCAGGTTACAGGGGCGCGGTTGCCAGCGAGATCCAGAGCGCCTTTAACGCGCAGCTGATTCTTCGCCTTTTCGCGAACACTCACTACGTCTCCTGGCTTAACCTGATAAGACGCGATGTTCACGACACTATCATTCACCAGGATAGACTTGTGCGATACAAGCTGACGGGCTTCTGCACGAGTTGAACCAAAACCCATACGATAAACTACGTTGTCCAGACGACCCTCCAGAAGCTGAAGCAGGTTTTCACCTGTTGCGCCTTTAATACGCGCAGCTTCTTTATAGTAGTTCCGGAACTGTTTCTCGAGTACGCCGTATATACGACGAACTTTTTGCTTCTCACGGAGCTGTACGCCGTATTCAGACAGACGACTTCTACGTGCACCGTGCATCCCCGGAGGGGTTTCAAGGTTACACTTCGAGTCGAGTGCGCGGACGCCGCTCTTCAAGAAAAGGTCTGTCCCTTCACGACGAGACAGCTTACACTTTGGACCTATGTAACGTGCCATACTTCACTGTCTCCTGTCTTACACGCGTCGCTTCTTGGGCGGACGACAGCCGTTGTGCGGAATCGGCGTCACATCAGTGATGTTAGTGATCTTGTACCCGCAACCATTCAGCGCGCGCACAGCGGATTCACGTCCGGGCCCAGGACCCTTAACCTCTACATCCAGGTTTTTCAGGCCGTATTCAGCAGCCGCATTACCGGCTCTTTCAGCTGCTACCTGCGCAGCAAAAGGTGTGCTCTTGCGTGACCCACGGAAACCTGAACCACCTGAAGTGGCCCACGACAGGACGTTGCCCTGACGATCAGAGATGGTCACGATCGTGTTGTTGAAGGACGCGTGGATGTGCGCGACGCCATCAACAACTGTCTTTTTCACCTTTTTACGGGTACGTGTACCTGGCTTTGCCATGTTTGCCTACCTGTTACTTACGAATAGGTTTGCGAGGACCTTTACGGGTGCGAGCGTTGGTCTTGGTGCGCTGGCCGCGGACAGGAAGTCCGTGACGGTGGCGCAGACCACGATGGCAGCCCAGATCCTTCAAACGCTTGATGTTCATCTGCACTTCACGACGCAGATCGCCTTCGACGCTCAGCTTGCCCACTTCAGTACGAAGTGACTCAACCTGGTCATCGCTAAGGTCCTTGACCTTGGCGTCCGGCTTAACACCGGCTGCATCGCAAAGCTTTTGAGCTGCTGTACGACCGACCCCGAAAATATAGGTCAGTGAGACAACAGCATGTTTGTGATCGGGTATATTGACACCGGCTATACGTGCCATCCAAATTACTCCGCGTTCAAAGCTTTGCTGTGTGAATTTTCCGCCACAAAAGGCGCGCGAAATAATAGCGCCTGATCAGTTAAAGATCAAGCCCTACCATTCCGCACTTCCAGTCATCAGTTGCTATCGCGAGGATATTAACCTTGACGCTGCTTGTGGCGAGGCTCCGAGCAGATGACTCGAACTGAGCCATTGCGACGAATAACTTTGCAGTTACGGCAAATTTTCTTTACCGAAGCGCGTACTTTCATTGTCGACTCCAGTGTTACTGGGGGACCGAATAATCAGCCCCGACCATAGCCCTTCAAATTGGACTTTTTCATCAGCGACTCATACTGATGAGACATCAGATGAGACTGAACCTGCGCCATGAAATCCATGACTACAACCACCACGATTAGCAATGATGTTCCGCCAAGGTAGAAAGGAACGTTCCCCGCCACCATCAACAACTGCGGAAACAGTGCAACCGCTGTAATGTACATCGCACCAAACAATGTCAGACGCGTAAGTACACCATCGATATATTTGGCAGTTTGCTCGCCTGGACGAATCCCGGGAATGAATGCCCCGGACCGTTTCAGGTTATCGGCAACTTCCCGCGGATTGTACATCAGCGCTGTATAGAAGAAGCAGAAGAAAATCACTGCTGCAGCAAACAGAATGATGTACAACGGCTGACTGGGCGCCAAAGCCTGAGACACATTGCTCAGCCACTCCATGCCTTCACTTTGACCAAACCACTGCCCCAGCGATGCAGGGAAAAGCAGAATAGACGACGCGAAGATGGGCGGAATCACACCAGCCATATTAACCTTAAGTGGCAAATGACTGGACTGCTGAGCAAATACCCGACGACCTTGCTGGCGCTTCGCGTAGTTTATAGTGAGGCGCCTTTGGCCCCGCTCCATAAACACAACGAAGCCAATGACGGCTACTGCCAGAATGGCAATACCCAACACCAGCAACAAACTCATCTCGCCGTTACGGGCCTGTTCAAGCGTCTGCCCGATAGCTCCGGGAAGCCCGGCCACAATGCCTGCAAAGATGAGCAGTGAAATACCGTTCCCAATGCCGCGCTCAGTGATCTGTTCGCCAAGCCACATCATGAAGACTGCGCCCGAAACAAACGATACAACCGCTACGAAATGGAAGCTGAAACTGTCGTTGAAGGTAACACCCTGAGATGCCAGGCCGACAGAAATGCCCAACCCTTGAACCAGGGCGAGCAAAACGGTGCCGTAGCGAGTGTACTGGCTGATCTTACGGCGACCAGCCTCACCCTCTTTCTTTAACTGTTCCAGCTGCGGACTCACTGCTGTCATCAACTGCATGATGATCGAGGCCGAGATATAAGGCATGATCCCGAGCGCAAAAATACTCATGCGCTCAAGAGCACCACCCGAGAACATGTTGAACAGACCCAGGATTGTTCCCTGATTCTGATCAAACAATGCTGCCAAGCGATCAGGATTTATACCCGGCACCGGAATATGCGCACCGATACGGTACACCAGCAACGCAAGGAAAACGAACCAGAGCCGCGAACGCAGCTCTGCAAATCCTTTTCCGACTCCTGCCGGCATTGATGCTGTCTTGGCCATTATGTCCCCGACTCGCCTTATTCTTCGATTTTTCCGCCCGCGGCCGAAATGGCCTCACGCGCACCCTTGGTTACTTTCAGACCTTTGACAGTAACCGGACGAGTGAGCTCGCCGGACAGGATAACTTTCGCAGCGCGAATGTCATCACGGATTACGTCAGCCTTCTTGAGAGCCGCCAGATCTACAACATCGCCTTCCACTTTTGCGAGTTCATTCAGACGGACTTCCGCCTCGTAACGCGCAGAGCGGGAGGTGAAGCCGAACTTGGGCAGACGGCGAGCCAGCGGCTGCTGACCACCTTCAAACCCAGGCGCGACACTGCCGCCGGAACGGGCTTTCAGACCCTTGTGACCACGACCTGCGGTTTTACCGAGGCCGCTACCGATACCACGACCAACACGCTTACCTGCGGGACGTGAACCGGGCTCTGGACTAAGTTCGTTGAGATGCATCTTACTTATCCTCTACCCGAACCATGTAAAAAACGCGGTTAACCATGCCGCGAGTGGAGGGTGTATCTTCCACTTCGACAGTGTGACCGATTCTACGAAGACCCAGGCCTTTCACACAGGCTTTGTGCTTAGGCTGGCAGCCGATAATGCTGCGGGTCAGTGTGACTTTCATTGTCTTGTTCGCCATGACTTCAACCCAGGATGTCTTCCACGGTCTTGCCGCGCTTGGCTGCAATATCTTCAGGCGCATGCATGTCCCGAAGACCCTTGATAGTGGCACGTACTACGTTGACCGGGTTGGTCGAGCCGTAGCATTTTGCCAGAACGTTCTGCACGCCGGTTACTTCCAGCACTGCACGCATCGCGCCGCCGGCGATGATACCAGTACCGTCAGACGCTGGCTGCATATAAACTTTGGAAGCACCGTGATTGGCACGCACAGGATACTGAAGGGTAGTGCCATCCAGCGGTACGTCAACCATGTTTTTACGGGCAGCTTCCATAGCTTTCTGAATCGCAACTGGCACTTCACGCGCCTTACCGCGACCGAAGCCAACACGACCCTTACCATCACCAACCACTGTCAGCGCTGTGAAGGCAAAGATACGACCACCTTTCACAACTTTTGCTACGCGGTTGACCTGAACCAGCTTTTCCTGGAGCTCAGGCGCTTTTTGATCATTCACGCTCATCTTCTCCACCTCTTAGAATTGCAAGCCAGCTTCACGAGCTGCATCGGCCAGTGCCTGGATGCGTCCGTGATAGCGATAGCCAGAGCGATCGAATGCAACCTGCTCGATACCGGCTGCTTTGGCACGTTCAGCGACAAGCTTGCCAACTTTTTTGGCAGCTTCCACATTCCCGGTTGCACCCTGGCGCAATTCCTTGTCCAGCGTGGAGGCAGTCGCCAGCACCTTGCTGCCGTCTGCGGTCGTGACCTGGGCGTACATGTGTCGCGGCGTACGGTGTACACAGAGACGATTGGCGCCTAGCTCACGGATCTTCATGCGCACTTTACGTGCGCGACGCAATCTTTCGTTATTCGCGCTCATAGTCCCGCCTTATTTCTTCTTGGCTTCTTTACGTCTGACCTGCTCATCCGCATAACGAACACCCTTGCCTTTATAAGGCTCCGGTGGACGGTAAGCGCGGATTTCCGCAGCGACCTGGCCAACCTGTTGTTTATCGATACCGCGAATCACTACCTCAGTCTGGGTAGGTGTCTCGGCGGTAACACCTTCGGGCAACTCGTATTCAACCGGGTGAGAGAACCCCAGTGTCAGATTGAGCTTGCTGCCCTGCGCCTGTGCACGATAACCAACGCCTACGAGCTGAAGCTTGCGCTCAAAGCCGGTAGTAACACCCATTACCATGTTGTTAATCAACGCACGGGTAGTACCGGCGAGTGCACGAGACTGTTTTGCGCCATCACGCGCGGCGAAACGCAGGACATTCTCCTCCTGCTTTACTTCAACGGCGTTATGTACGGTGAATTGAAGCGCTCCCTTGGAGCCCTTCACATTGATTTCCTGTCCGCTCAGCTTAACCTCAACACCGGAAGGCAGCACGACAGGATTATTGGCAACCCTGGACATGTGTAACTCCTAAAATACGGTGCAGATGACTTCGCCACCCACGCCGGCTTGACGCGCAGCGCGGTCTGTCATTACGCCTTTCGACGTAGAGACAATAGCGATCCCCAAACCACCGGATACTTTCGGTAGCTCCCCAGCGCCCTTATAGCGGCGCAGACTTGGACGGCTGACCCGCGTAATCGACTCGATAACCGGCTTGCCCTCAAAATACTTAAGGGTAACGGTCAGCTCGGGCTTTACGTCAGCTGAGACAGAAAAGTCTGCTACGTAACCCTCGTCCTTCAGGACTTGGGCCACTGAGACCTTCATTTTTGAAGACGGCATCGTAACGTCTGCTTTGGATGCCATCTGTCCATTGCGGATACGAGTAATCATATCCGCAAGCGTATCTTGCATACTCATTGGTATGAGGCTCCTGATCTTTTTAGTTGTGCAGCGGCTTGCCGCACCGCTTACCAACAGGCACCGAAGTGCCCTAAACCATTACCAGCTAGACTTGGTCAGACCCGGGACATCACCACGCATACCTGCTTCACGCAACTTGATACGAGAAAGCTGGAATTTACGCAGAACGCCGTGCGGACGACCTGTTACCTGGCAGCGGTTACGAAGACGTGACGGGCTTGAGTCACGCGGAAGCTGCTGCAGTTTCATCTGCGCATCCCACTTTTCTTCGTCGCTGGTATTCGGGTTCTTAATGATCGCTTTAAGCTCTGAGCGCTTGGCAGCGTACTTCGCCACCAGCTTCTCACGCTTAAATTCGCGATTTTTCATCGATACCTTAGCCATTACGCTCGTTCCTTATTTCTTGAACGGAAAGCCAAAGGCTTTCAACAGTTCACGGCCTTCTTCGTCGGACTCAGCAGATGTGGTGATTGTGATATCCAGCCCGCGAATCTTGTCGACTTTGTCGTACTCGATTTCTGGGAAGATAATCTGCTCACGCACACCCATGCTGTAGTTACCGCGACCGTCGAACGATTTCGGGTTCAGGCCACGGAAGTCACGAACACGAGGAATCGCGATGTGAACAAGGCGATCAAAAAAGTCCCACATACGCTCACCGCGCAGCGTTACTTTACAACCGATCGGCCAACCTTCACGGACTTTGAAACCCGCCACGGATTTGCGAGCTTTGGTGACAACAACTTTCTGACCGGACAGACGCTCAAGATCAGCAACTGCGTTCTCGATCAGTTTTTTATCACCGATAGCTTCGCCTACACCCATATTCAGGGTGATTTTCTCGATACGCGGCACTTGCATCGGGTTCTTGTAGCTGAACTCTGCCTGCAGTGCTGGTACCACTTCCTTCTTGTACTGCTCTTTCATATTAAGCATCGTAACCACCACCGCTTACTGGTTATCGACCGCTTCTTTCGTGGACTTAAAAACTCGCGACTTGGTGCCGTCTTCCGAAACCTGGAAGCCTACACGATCGGCTTTGCCGGTCTGCGAGTTAAAAATAGCCACGTTGGAAGCTTGGATAGGTGCTTCTTTCTCGACGATGCCACCGGGGGTACCAACCATCGGGTTAGGCTTGGTGTGCTTCTTGATCATGTTGATGCCAGAAACAATCACCCGGCCGTCGTCCTGAACTTTCAGGACTTTGCCGCGCTTACCCTTGTCTTTTCCCGTGGTGACGATTACTTCGTCATCTCGTTTGATCTTCTTCATAACCGGCCTCTAGTCCTTACAGTACTTCGGGTGCCAGTGAAATAATCTTCATGAACTTCTCGCTACGCAGCTCACGGGTAACCGGTCCGAAGATCCGGGTGCCAATGGGCGCGTCTTGGTTGTTCAGAAGTACAGCTGCGTTTCCGTCGAAACGAATCAGCGAACCGTCTGGGCGACGAACGCCCTTTGCTGTGCGTACAACAACTGCTTTAAGGACCTGGCCTTTGCGCACTTTCCCGCGGGGAATGGCTTCCTTAACGGTCACCTTAATAATATCTCCCACGCTGGCGTAACGCCGGTGTGAACCGCCCAGGACCTTGATGCACATCACACGACGGGCACCACTGTTGTCCGCGACTTCAAGCATTGTTTGAGTCTGAATCATGGTTGTTCTCCAGCAGAAACCACTTTGCCGTTACGACAAGACTCACCGTCCGGGCGAGTTACACCTTCGATGCGCGCTCGACGACATCAACCAAGGACCAGCTTTTGGTCTTGGAGATCGGGCGAGTTTCCTCGATCCGAACGATGTCACCGATGTTGCACTGATTGTTCTCGTCATGAGCATGAATTTTGGTTGAACGCTTCAGGTATTTACCGTACAGCGGGTGCTTAACCTGACGCTCGACCAGAACGACGATGGACTTCTCCATCTTGTTGCTCACGACCTTGCCGCTCAGGGTTCTGGCAGTTTTGGTAGCTTCGGTCATGTTACTGTCCTACCTTTTCATTCAAAACCGTTTTGACGCGAGCAACGTCACGCTTCACCTTCGGAAGAAGGTGAGACTGATTCAGCTGACCTGTTGCTTTACGCATACGCAGGTTGAACTGCTCCTTAAGGAGGCCGATCAGCTCTTGCTTCAGCTCGTCGACTGATTTTTCACGCAGCTCTGTTGCTTTCATCACATCACCGTCCTCGTTACAAAGGTGGTCTGGACAGGCAACTTGGCAGCGGCCAACGTGAATGCTTCGCGCGCCACGTCTTCACCAACACCTTCCATTTCGTACAACATCCGGCCTGGCTGAATTTCAGCGACCCAGTACTCAACAGAACCCTTACCTTTACCCATCCGTACTTCAAGCGGCTTGCCGGTAATCGGCTTGTCAGGGAAGATCCGAATCCAGATCTTTCCGCCCCGCTTAATCCGACGAGTCATGGTACGACGTGCCGCCTCAATCTGGCGTGCAGTTATACGACCACGAGTCGTCGCCTTCAATCCGTATTCACCGAAGCTCACCTTGTTAGCGCGGTGCGCCAGACCGGCGTTACGGCCTTTCATTACCTTGCGAAATTTGGTGCGTTTTGGCTGCAGCATACGAGTGCCCCTTTACTTAGAACCTTTCTTGCGAGAGGCATCCTTTTCAGCACGGACTTGCTCCATGCCGCCAAGAATCTCGCCCTTGAAGATCCATACCTTGACGCCGATCACACCGTAAGTGGTGTGCGCTTCGTATGTCGCGTAGTCGATATCTGCACGCAGTGTGTGCAGAGGAACACGACCCTCGCGATACCATTCGGAGCGAGCGATTTCAGCACCGCCGAGACGGCCGCCGACCTGGATCTTGATACCTTTTGCGCCCTGGCGCATTGCGTTCTGGACCGCACGCTTCATAGCGCGACGGAACATCACACGACGCTCCAGCTGGCCAGCCACGTTCTGGGCTACCAACTTGGCATCCAGATCCGGCTTCCGGACCTCTTCGATGTTGATGTGCACAGGCACACCCATCATTGCGCTGACTTCGCGACGCAGACGATCAACATCTTCACCCTTCTTACCGATAACAATACCGGGACGGGCAGTATGGATCGTGATACGGGCGTTCTGAGCAGGGCGCTCGATCACAATCTTGCTTACCGACGCCTTAACCAGACGCTTTTCCAGGAACGCGCGAACCTCAAGATCATTTAGCAGGTTCTTGGCGTATTCCTTTTTCTCGGCATACCAGACTGAGTTGTGCTCTTTAATAACACCCAGCCGCATGCCGGTCGGATTTACTTTATGACCCATCTGAGCATCTCCTACTTGTCGGCGACCTTGACGGTGATATGACAGGTGCGCTTGAAAATACGATCAGCGCGCCCCTTGGCTCGAGCCTTAATACGCTTGAGCGTCGGACCTTCATCCACACAGATTGTGGAAACCCGCAATTCGTCAACGTCCAGACCTTCGTTGTGCTCAGCGTTAGCAATGGCGGATTCAAGAGCTTTCTTGATAACCGTCGCCGCTTTCTTTGGGCTGAAAGTCAGAATGTTCAGGGCGTCCTCAACCGCCTTGCCGCGGACTTGATCTGCAACAAGACGTGCTTTCTGAGCAGAGAGGCGAGCGCCCTTGTACTTAGCCGCTACTTCCATTTCATTTCCCCTCAATTCAGCGTTTAGCTTTCTTGTCGGCAGCATGACCGCGGTAAGTGCGCGTTGCGGCGAACTCACCCAGCTTATGACCGACCATGTCTTCTGTGACATGAACCGGCACGTGTTGTTTGCCGTTATGAACAGCAATAGTCAGGCCTACCATCTCCGGGAAAACAGTCGAACGGCGCGACCAGGTTTTAATTGGTCGCTTGTCGTTGTTTTCCAGAGCTGCTTCAACCTTCTTCAACAGATGCAGGTCTATAAATGGACCTTTCTTCAAAGAACGTGGCACAGCAATTACCTCTATGTAGTCGTTTACTTGGCCGAACGACGACGTACTATCATTCTGTCAGTACGCTTGTTCTTACGAGTCTTATGCCCTTTGGTCGGAACACCCCATGGAGTAACAGGGTGGCGTCCGCCAGAGGTACGCCCTTCACCACCACCATGCGGGTGGTCAACTGGGTTCATAGCAACACCACGTACTGTTGGCCGTTTGCCGCGCCAACGTGATGCACCCGCTTTACCAAGCTGCTTGAGACTGTGCTCGCTGTTGGAAACTTCGCCCAACGTTGCGCGGCAATCCACAAGCACCTTACGCATTTCACCTGACCGAAGACGCAGTGTTGCATATGCGCCTTCACGTGCGACCAGCTGTACGGATGCGCCCGCACTGCGGGCCAGCTGAGCACCTTTACCAGGCTTGAGTTCGACGCAATGAATAACCGAACCAACCGGAATATTCCGGACTGGCAGCGTGCTACCCACCTTAATCGGCGCGTCGATACCGGAGCGCACTTCGTCGCCAGCCTTGACACCTTTGGGAGCGATCATGTAACGACGCTCGCCATCGGCATACTTCAGCAGCGCGATATGCGCAGAGCGGTTAGGATCATATTCCAGACGTTCTACTACCGCCGGAATACCATCTTTGGTCCGCTTAAAATCAATCACACGGTAATGACGCTTGTGGCCACCGCCGATATGACGTGTAGTGATCCGACCGAAGTGGTTACGACCACCGGTACGGCTTAATGTTTCTACCAACGGCTCGAAAGGCTTACCTTTGTGCAAGTCAGGATTGTAAGTTTTTACAACGTGACGGCGGCCAGGAGATGTTGGCTTGGTTTTGATGATCGGCATTCTACGACCCCTTTACCTTATTCCACATCCACAAAGTCGATGTCCTGACCTTCAGCAAGACGAACGTAAGCTTTGCGAATATCATCGCGCTTACCGAAGCCACGTACCGTGCGCTTCAACTTGCCTTTCCGATTCAGAATCTGGACACCTTCGACTTTAACGTTGAACAGCTGCTCAACAGCGCGTTTGACCTCCGGCTTCGTGGCATCGGATGCTACACGAAACACAACCTGGTTGCTTTCGGCGACCAAGGAGGCTTTCTCGGAAACATGAGGCCCGAGAAGGACCTTGTAAATACGTTCCTGATTCATCCCAGCATCTCCTCAATCTTCTTCAGAGCCGGCACGGTAACCACAACGCTTTCGAATGCAACCAAGCTGTACGGATCCATACCCGCCACATCACGAACATCCACGTTAGGAATATTGCGCGCTGCGAGGTGAAGGTTCTGTTCAACATTCTCAGTCAGGATCAGAGCATTAGAAACACCCAGATCAGTGAGCTTTGCAGTGAAGGCCTTGGTTTTTGGCGTCTCAACAGCAATATCGTCAACCACAACCAGACGCTCCTGGCGAACGAGTTCCGAAAGAATGGAACGCATAGCCGCCTGATACATCTTGCGGTTTACTTTTTGCTCATAGTTCTGCGGCTTGGCAGCAAAAGTAACGCCACCGGAGCGCCAGATTGGGCTACGGATGGTGCCGGCACGTGCGCGACCGGTACCCTTTTGACGCCATGGCTTCTTACCGCCACCACTGACTTCTGAGCGAGTTTTCTGAGCGCGGGTACCCTGACGGCCCGCTGCCATATAGGCAGTGACAACCTGGTGAACCAGCGACTCATTAAAGTCTTTAGCGAAGGCTGCATCAGATACTGAAATGCCCTTGCCGCTACCTGTAATTGTTAATTCCATCGCAACGCTCCTCAGGCTTTAACAGCAGGCTTGATGACAACGTTACCGCCGGTCGGGCCTGGAACGGCACCCTTCACCAGCAACAAGTTGCGCTCAGCATCGACGCGGATCACTTCAAGGTTCTGAGTCGTTACACGCTCATTACCCATCTGACCAGCCATCTTCTTGCCTTTGAAAACTTTACCCGGACTCTGGTTCTGACCAATAGAACCCGGAGCACGATGAGACAGGGAGTTACCGTGAGTAGCGTCTTGCATAGAGAAGTTCCAACGCTTAACGGCACCGGCAAAACCTTTACCCTTGGAGGTCGCTGTCGCGTCTACGAACTGGCCTTCTGAAAATACTGAGGCAACAATTTCGCCACCAGCAGCCAGATCTTCGCCCTCGCCTTCAGCCAGACGAAATTCCCACATTCCGCGACCAGCTTCAACACCGGCACGCGCGAAATGGCCCGCTGCGCTTTTAGTTACACGAGACGCGCGACGCGTACCAACAGTCACCTGAACACCACGGTAACCATCAGTTTCGAGCGTTTTGATTTGAGTGATCCGGTTAGCTTCAACCTCAATCACTGTGACGGGTACTGCCCGCCCATCTTCCGTAAAAATACGGGTCATACCGGCCTTACGACCGACAACACCAATTGCCATGTTTCACCTCTTAAGTGTACGGGGCTCGCACCCTCTATGGCCTTAGGACAGTTACACTGGTCAACAGCTTTAGCTGTTAACCGAGGCTGATCTGAACGTCTACACCCGCTGCAAGATCAAGCTTCATCAATGCATCTACTGTCTTTTCCGTAGGCTCAACAATGTCAAGCAAACGCTTATGCGTACGAATTTCATACTGATCGCGCGCGTCTTTATTGACGTGCGGAGAAACCAATATCGTGTACTTTTCCTTCCGCGTAGGCAGAGGGATAGGGCCACGCACCTGAGCGCCGGTACGTTTAGCCGTATCGACGATCTCCTGCGTAGACTGGTCGATCAGGCGATAATCAAACGCCTTCAACCGAATTCTGATCTTTTGGCTTTGCATTTTGCACCAAACTCCACTCGTAGCAGCTACTGTTAGCCGACCTTAAAAAAAAGGAGCCGCATTGTATGCATAACACCCAACCCTGTCAAGCAGCCAGATTTCGGCAGCCTGAAAAAGAGCCAGTGAGAGATGCCTACATGTAAAAAGGGGCCGCAAAGAGCGGCCCCTTTTCTGCACAAAACCTATCGATTACTCGATGATCTTGGCAACGACACCAGCACCAACGGTACGACCACCTTCGCG
>TARA_R100001440_G_scaffold11859_2_pt1 | contig 22792 bp, 33 predicted proteins | sample TARA_R100001440 | Tara Oceans TARA_R100001440 (sample SAMEA2622112) | marine metagenome | biome: marine biome (ENVO:00000447); feature: surface water layer (ENVO:00002042); material: "saline water (ENVO:00002010), including plankton (ENVO:xxxxxxxx)" | depth 5 m
ATTGCAAGGCGAGAAGACCCACAGGATCCCACAAATGCAGCGCCTGAAAAAGGGCGCCTTGTGGTCTATCAGGATCTGCTCAGCCGGGCGGTCGATCTACTTAATGGCGCAGACGGCAGGTTAGCAATCACTGAAGAGGAGCGTGAGCGAGCCTATCGTGTGATCTCTAGATACTACGACAAGCTCGGGCAAGATGCTCCAGCTTTGTCGCCAGTTTACCTGAGCCTTCAACCGAAAAAAAAAATTCTGAGATAACCAATTTCCCCAAGCGAGGCGACGATCTCAAAGTCAGCCTTAGGAACTCACAGTGGAAATTGTTCGACCCTACTTATGCAGCAAAGCTTAAAGAAGAGTACCCTAAGATCTGGAGAGCTGGCGGAAACATACGAGGCAATGACCAATATCGAAGACTCACGCCAATAGTAAAAAACAACGGTGTACCCACATCAGAATCAGAAGAGAACGCCATAAGGCTTAGAGAAGCTTGGATCGCTAGGCACGAGGGCGACGGGGCGCAATTCAGAGACAGAGATCACCCGATCAACCTGTCCACCGTTGCGGGCCTTGTGGCTCAAATCAAATGGTACGGGGTAAGCGTGATCGGTGAGAGCAGGATGAAGCAAGTCCTCAACGAGTTAAAGCGCAAACTCGATAAAGAAGATCGGTCATTTACTCCAGAAGAGCGGGCGGACATGTGGCATGCTTGGGTTGAGCGATCACAGCGCAAAGCAGAAGAGGGCATTAAAAGGCGCGTAAATGGCTATTTAAGGGGCGCAAGAAGGCGCTTTGTGCGAATAGTCGAAGAGAACAGTGAGCAGGGCTTGCTTGATGTGGTACGGGCGCAGAAAGCAGAAGAGTTAAGACTGCTGAAACAAGGTTATCAGGGTGAGTTTGTTAAATGGTTTATGCTGACCGGAAACGCAGAGCTGGATCGGGTCTTCCGAATTGCTGATGTAGCTAGGCCGCTTGATCTGGTCTTCGGTCGTCGTGATCTTGCTGTGCAGCTGTCGGATAGAGCTGCGCAAGAAATGACAAATACCACTGTTAAAAGCGTGGAGTCAATCATTCAGCGGGGCCTCGTGGCAGGTGCAAGCGTGCCCGATATAGCAAGCAGTTTATCTGGCTCTCTTGCATTCTCTCAAGATAGAGCGCTGAGAATAGCAAGAACCGAAAGCACCAAAGCACTCAATGCTTCAACGGATCAAGCCTATCGACAAGCAGCTACAGCAGGGATCAACATTCAGAAGCAGTGGCTTAGCTCAAGGGATGCAAAAGTAAGAGAAGCACATGCCGATCTTGACGGTGTGATTGTGGGGGTCAATGAGGAGTTTGAGAGCGAAGGATATACCAGCCCCATCCCTGCCAACTTCGGCGATCCATCGCTTGATGTAAACTGCCGCTGTACCATTGTACCCGTTATTGATGGTAAGACAGATCTGTAACGATGCGACCAGACAGCGACAATCCTTCTCGACCCACTGCCCGATCGCATGTAAACAAGTCTTATTATAGGTTTCTTAACTCAACTATTCTGATGCTGTCAATACAATCGTGATGAGCAGCAACAAAGTCAAGCGCCTCTATGCTGTACGGTATAACCTCTTCTTTGTAGCTCTGATAAGTAATCAATACCAGCTTTGTGGGCGGTGCTGTTGTTGTCTGATCGTGCTCATCGCTGAGCCTTTCATACAGAGCATTAAGGTGATCAAATGCCTCGTTAAGCTCAGGGTGATCGTGTGATTGATATGCTGCGTCTGCCTCGCTCATAAATGTGTTGAGGGATTGATATAGGTTGTTCATGATTTGCTCCTGTTGGGTGGTGCCCCCTTTCGAGGGCTGGTGGTTGATTACGATAGTTGAGATTGGTTTTGTTCAAACCAGCCGCTGGTTTTAATGAGCATGTTGACTTTGGTAATATCCTCAAAGGTAGCTTTTTTCATCAAAGATGCTTGTTTTTTGGCTTCTGAATATGTGTAATATTCTATTTCTTGGTATCTCATCTTTTGAAAACAGAATGCCTCTACATAATACATGCTAAAGTAATCATCCTTATGGATACTGATCTCACTGTAAGCTGCTCTTAGCCAATAATGAACTTCATCAATAATATCGTGATCATCACAGCTTAGATCGTCATTGTATTGGTATCTTACATTCATGGTGTTCTCCTGTTGCTCATTGGTTATACTCTATTATAAACCGGTCTTTTATACATTGCAAGTTTATATATAAAAAAAATCAAAATAAATATCATTCTTGTAATATTTGCATTTCTGTAGTATATAGAGTTGAGGATCGTATGAATAAAGTACATTACATAGTCAAAAGACAAGAGCAGACAGCAGAAGCTGAGCCTTCTAAAGTCTCATTTGTTGCGTCAACCGCTACCCCTGATCGCTATGGTGATATCATAGATCAGAAAGGGTGGACACTTGATGCGTACAACAAGAACCCGATCGTATTGCTGAATCACGATAGCTCACAGCTGCCGATCGGGCGGGGTCAGGTACAAGTCAAGAACGATCAGCTTGTTATTGATGTTGAGTTTGACATGGACGATCCACGAGCCGCCGAGGTTGCAAGGAAGACACAAAAAGGCTTTATGAACGCGGTTTCTGTGGGCTTTCAGCCTTTGCAAAGTGCGCTTAGGGCTGAACTGCCCAAAGACAACCCCTATTACGGTAAGAGCGGCCAATTTTTTAAGAGCGCTGAGTTGCTCGAAGTATCGATCGTCACAATACCCGCAAATGGTGAGGCCACAATGATCACACAAAAAGAATTCAATGAATTTAAAAGCACCATGCTCCACGAGATCCGCAATATGATCCGATCTGAGCTTCTGACTCTTCCTGAAATGCGCATCAAGCACATTCTAGAGATCAGCGAAGAGGACGATAAGATCGTGATCTCCTTTGCCAAGGCCAAAGAAGAAATGGAAGATATGGAGGACATGGAAGAGGAGGCGCTTGATCGCCGCAAAGAGGAAGACGAAGAGGACGAAGAGAAAGACCTCGAAGACAGCGAAGAGGACTCAACCGAAGATATGCCGAAAGCATACGGTGACGATGAGGACAGTGAAGACGACGACAAGCGAAAAAATTTTAAAACTGATATTGATAAAATCGCTGAGCTGTTTGCTCAGATCATATAAAACCCTAAGGAGGACATAACATGTCTAACCATAAGATCGAAGAGGCTAAGCGCCTTGTTGCGGGACTGGTCAAGCATCAGCGAGAATCAGATGACCGCATGAATAACTTTGAGCAGCAGGTCAAAGACCTCAAGAAAGCTCAACAGCTCATGGCAGAAGGTCAAGAGCGAACCATCACACCCGAAATCAGCGGCGGCGACTTTGCACTCAAGCAGTTTATGAACGAAGACGGTGTTCGCTGGACAAGCGGATCCAGCCGCAAAGAAATAGCCGGTCGTGGTCGTGTAACAGTAGAAGAGAAGGGCCTGCTTGATGCAGATACCTATGCGAATGAGTGGCATGCTGATCTGTGTAAAATGACTCAAGAGCGCTCTTTGGTAAGAAGCGTTATGCGAGATGCGTCTACACCTAAAGCCGACATGAAGCTTTATAACCATTTACAAAAAGCACCTTCATTCATGAAGCCAGCTGTCGAGAAGATCTTTTCTGATTCTGCTGGAGTTGGTGCTGAGTGGATCCCCGATGAGTTTTCAAATCAGCTCTATCAGACCTTCCAAATTCCTCGCGGACTGCGTGCTCTGTTTGCTGACGTGCAAATGGATCGCGAGACTCTTCTTGTTCCAAAGTTGAGCCGTGGCGGACGTCCTTATATTAAAGGCGCTGCTACTGATGATCTCGCTTCTTATAAGTCTTCAACCATTGAGACAGCACAAAAGACAATCAGAGCTAAGGGCTTAGCTGTACTGATGAACATTGACGATGCTGCTGGTGAAGACTCCGCATTTGCAATCATCCCAGCTATGACTCGACAGGTAGCTCAGGATCTTGAAGATGCTTATGAGGACTGTATGATCAACGGTGACACAGCCGCTTCTCACCAAGACGACATTGAAAATTGGAATATTAGAGAACGTTGGGGATCTTCGGATCTCGGAACCTCAGCAGATCATAGACGCACCTTCTTAGGGCTGCGGGCTGCTGCTTTTGACAAGTCTAATACGCACTCTTCGACCTTTAATTTTCAGAACTTTCTAGCTGTTTCTGCGTCAATGGGCGAGCTTGCAATGGGCAACAAATTGATCATTGCATCGCCTGAAGCAATTTTGGCTAATTTCCTTGATCTTACAGAGGTAGCCACACTTGATAAGTTTGGGCCTCAAGCGACTGTATTGAGCGGACAGATCGCATCATTAGCGGGCATGCCGATCGTAATGAGTCGATTCATGGGCGCTGACCTTGAAAGTGACGGTAAATTCTTAGGATCAGGATCTAAGAACAAAACAGCTTATCTGATCGTCAATCGTGACTCTTACGCTAATTATGTGCGCAGAAGAATAACTATTGAGACAGACAAAAATATAGCTAGCGGCGTTATCCAAATTGTCGCCACTATGAGAGGATGTTTTGATTCTGCTGATGCTGCATCAACTAAAAACGTTGCTTATCACTTTGATCTTGCAATATAGGAGTAAAAAATGCCGATTATACTTAATGGATATTTAGATATTACAGCCGGATCTGCTCATGATCTTTTCTTGGTCTGTCCTGTCGGTCTTCAAATGAAAGAAGTTCGACTTTGTGCAAGCACAATCGCAGCCAATGCATCTAACTTTTTGACTTTGAGCGTTCAAAATGCTGATGCTTCAAAGACCTACGCAACAAGAGCAACCAACTCAAGCGGTTTCTCTGTTGGTGTTGTTGAGTCTCTGACTTTAGGCGAGGCAAACGATCGTGATTTTGCAGCTGGTTCAGCTATCAAGATCCGTGTTGGTCACAGTGGATCCGGTGTTGATGGTCAAATCTCAGTCAATGTTCTCTGTGATCTTGCTAGAGATTTTAGCTAGGTGATCTGATGGCCCTTGTATCTGCTGCGACACTCAGACAGTATCTACCAGAGATACAAGGATCAGATCTAGACTCTGATCTCAATAGCCTCATCAGCCGAGTTGAATCTGCTATAGCTCGCTATCTCGGATTCACCTTGCCTGATGGGGCTACATCTTTAACTTTGGATCAGTCCACCTATAGCTTACATATAGATGGGCCTATGTTTTCCATGCCTACCGTTCTACAGATCCCGATCAAGCCTGTTGTTTCCGTCTCCTCGTTACACAGTGATCCGGATCTGGAGTACTCCGCAGACACAGAGATTGCATCCTCACAATACATTCTCGACACAGAAAACTCTCGCATTATTTTGAAGACGGACAGCACAGCTTCATTTGATCGAGGATACCGCAATATAAAAGCGGTTGTGTCTGCGGGCTACTCCACCTCCTCACCACCTGACGACCTTGTTCATGCGATCTGTGTCTATGCGAGCCATTTGCAGCGGGCGAAGACATCACAGGGGAATCAGGCAATCACACAGCGTAACTCAACCGTCACACTCAGCGCTCGCACAATGCCGCCTGAAGTCAAAGAGATTTTAAGAGGGTTCAGAAATGGCTCAACTATCCTTTGACCAGTTTATAAAAGGCGCACAGAAGGCTCAGCGGCGACTCATAAAGGATTTGAACAACATCCTATTGAAGAGCGCTTTAAGAATGGAGCGTGATGCCAAGAAGAACGCCACAAGTTTCCCTAAGGTACAAACAGGACGCTTGAGATCGTCTATTATGGGCTTGACCGATGCGCCACAAGGCACGCCAAGAATAATATTAAGAGCTGGCGGTCAATCTGCCGGATCAGATGTGGACTATGCAAAATATCAAGAATTTGGAACACGCTTTATTCAGCCACCACGCCTGTTTTTGGGCAAGGCGGTTATGCGAGAGCGTGACAGACTACCCAATGAGCTTAGCCCGCTTTTATCTGTGGCTTTAGGGGTAGAAAATGAGTAACTCAATACAAGTCACAATCATTGACAAGATCAAAACCCTGATTGCTGCTGATTATAGTTCAGGGTTTAGCGGATCCGATTTGTCTGCATCTGGTCGGGTGATCATAGGAGCGCCAAACGGAGCACCACTGATCCCCAGTGCATCGATCATCTATATAGATACGATTGAAAGACAGGGCCGAACACTGGGGCGCTACGTTGGTGAATCTGTCTTTCAGATTGTGGCTTATGCTGGAGCCTCAACGCTTGAGAACCGGATCAGGCTTGCAATAAACCTAGCTAGCGACATACAAAAGGCGCTTACATCTGATCGTACTTTGGGTCTTGCGGGCCTCACTGAAGATGTTTTGGTCAATCAAACAGCGCTAGACGGCGAAGAATATGGTATAAGTCAAGCAGGGATCGCTCTGCTTGAGGTTAGAGTAACTCATCAAACTCAATTTGGAGTCTAGCTGTGAGCTGGTTTAACGGATCATTCAATCGCCGCATGCCGGTTACAATAAATGCAAGCGCCGCATCGAGCGGTACGCATGACTTTGAGGTGACAATACCGACCGATTGGGATGATTTCTGGGACAACATCAGATCAGACGGTAACGATATCGTGCTCACTGATGCAGACGGAAAGAGCATTTTGAACTTCCAATTTAAGAGCGGTTTCAACCTGCCCAATAGATCGCTAACACTTGAGGCCGAGAACATCAACATCGGAACAAACAACACGATGCGAGTCTGCCAGCTTTATTTTGACAATGCAAATCAGGCATCAAGCTTGCAGACCTCGATCACAGTGTCAAGTGTTTTAACAGGACATATCTATCTTGGCGGCCCTGCTGGCTTTGTGGTTAAAGATAGCGGATTCAGGCCGATCGGTACAGTGCCGACAAGCATATTTCAAAAAGACCCAGATGATCAAATTGACATATGGTTCCCAATAGGCACAAGGCTTGCAAAGAGAAGAGTGCAGTACAACCAAAGACTCGACTTTAAGCTGGTGCAAAGGGCATCTATCGAGGTTAAAAACAATACCAAAGTTAATCAAGTGTCAATGTTTGCGCTTGAAGAGCTTAGGGTGGTTAATGGCTGGTGCCGCTTGAGAATTAAAGCTGGCACGGATGGAAATGATTTTACAGTTAGATTAGGATTGGTTACCACTGATTCAGAGGTGATCGTCATGTCATGTTTATTACAAGTTAGAGAGCTAACAGCTCAATAGGAGATCAAAATGCCTTTACAGTTTGGACGATCAGGTTTTATCAATTTAGGGGAAGAATCAAGCTATGGTTCTGCTTCTGCCTTAACGGTAACAAATAGAATTGTGAGCGCAACACTAGCAGAATCACAAGAACGATCAAGAAAAACCTTTTTATCACAAAGTGCGGCAGCTTTTTCAGTCGGGCACTTTGATAATTTTCTTATGGTCGGCGGCTCGGTCGAACTTCCTTTGCTCTATGAGGGATCAGGATTGCTCATCAAGGCAGCATTGGGATCTGTATCAACCGCTGGCGCCGGGCCTTCATATACTCACACTTTTTCAGCATCTGCCGACCTTCCTAGCTTGACCGTAGAATTTCAAAGAGGAACAGGATCAAGCGAGAAATTTCTGGGCTGTATGGTTTCAACAATCTCATTCAGCGGCGCAGCTGGCGAAGAGATTATGATGAGTGTTGATTTTATCGCACAAGATGCAAACGCCCGAACAAGCACAGCAAGCTCAACTTTTGGATCTGGTCGTCAGGTTTTCCATTTTGAAGCGGGTACACTGTCGTTTGGTGGAAATACTTACAATGTTAGATCCTTTGAGTGCACCATAGATAACAAGCTCGAAAGACGGCAGGTACTAGGCGACAAGAAGACTTTAGAACCCGCTATCAGCGATGTGCGTGAGGCTATGTTTAATCTCACGCTAGAGATGGAGGATGATAACCTTTACAACGCGCAATTAGCTGACACCACATCTGACGCTATTTTGATATTTTCAAACTCAGAAAGTGACAGCATCACTTTTACGCTCAAAAATGCTTATGTAACCGACTACAGCGACGATGTAAGCACATTCGGTGCTTTGGAGCGTTCTGTAACCTTCATGGGCGAAGCTGACAGCAGCAACGAGGCGATCAGTATTGTGATCGTGAACCAACAAAGCTCAGCTGTTGCTAACTAGATACATTAAACAATCTCAAAATCCTTTATGTATGATCCTCGATATGTTAAAGAAATTAGACACCTTTAACAGATCAACAGGAGGATCACATGAAGGATTTTTTAAAAGAGCTAGTACAGGATAGCTTTTGGCGGGTTGAGTGTTTTGGCGGGCAAGTGCTCATTGAAGGCCGCATATTGACCCCAGCAGAAGCAGAGCGGGCCGGGCTGGCCTCTTCCCTTATTGCAGCTCAGATCGTCAAAGATCAACGCAGTACCGGCGCACAGAACATCCAAGACATTGCAAACAAAGCGCAAGAGGGCGAAGACCTAACCGAGCAAGAGCAGGATCAGCTCATTGGGTTTATGTCGTCCTTGCGTCCTGAGCAGCTTAGTGCAATGACTGATCAAGAAGACCGTATATTGTGCGAGGTTGTTAAAAGAGGCAGCTCAGACGGTGGTGTGTCGTGGGAGCGGTTATTTTTGGTAACGGGTATTGACCAGCAAAATCCCGATACGGGCGCTTTGTGGGTTGGTATGTTGAGCAAGGAAGACCGATCAGCTATTATGGATGCAGCAATGCAAGGCCATAAGGAGGCCGCACAAAAAGCGGCGAGCTTTCGCAAATGACAAACAACTGCTCCACATTTACGATCTTATTGGCGCTCGTTACGGTGTACTTCCCTGTGAGATTGCAAAGCTTAGCTGGGCGGATCTGTTCGTCTGTGTTCGGTGCTTGTCGACACGATCGAAAAGGGTAAACAACATTATAAAGAAGCAGAATCGCAAAAAGTCTGCTATGTTATTCCCAAATGTAAGCTTATCTGATCTTGCTGATCTGCTGGGGTAATTATGGCTGATAATCTTGTTAAATACATTTTGTCCGTAGATACTCAGGGCGCTGTCGTTGGATTAGATAAAGTCGAATCTGGAGCAAAAAAGACAGGAAAAGAATTAGATAAGACAAAAGACAAAGGAAAAAAAGCTGGCGCTGACCTTAAAAAATCTTTTAAGGCTATAGGGGGCGCTGCTCTTGCGGCGGGTGCTGCTGCCGCGGCTGCTGCAATGGGCGTCTTTAAATTTGTGGGAGCTATGAAAAAGTTTACCACTGAAGCTGTAGATATGATCAACGATCTCGGAGACATCGGAAACAGATCAGGTATTGCCGCAGATACGATCGGAGCACTAAAAGCAGCTTTTCATGCATCAGGACAAGAAGCTGGAGCTGTTAACTCAACACTTGACGTTGTAGCGAAGAAATTCGGTGCATTGTCACGAGGCAGTAAAAAAGCAGAGAAGAGCTTTGCGAAATACGGAGTCGCTGTTCGTGACGTCGAAGGTCACTTGAGATCAAACAATGATGTTTTACTTGATGCCATGCATGTAATTGAACACTTGGCAGACACATCTCAAAGATCAAGGGCTGCCGTTGAGCTTTTCGGTGTTGGCGGACAGCAATTGTCTCAGGCTTTGGGAGCGGGTAATTTTGATGAATTTCTAGGATTTGTTAATGAGTTTGGAGCAGTGGCAGGGCCGCAAGCAGCAAAAAGCGCCGCGCTGGTGCAAGATTCAATAAGCCTTTCAAATATTGCATTTGAAGGTTTTCGAGAAGAGTTGGTTTTATCTCTTGGGCTGATGAAGACTTTTCAAAGGGTGCTTAATGCTCAAATGGCGATTTTTGCAGGTTTGAGCAAAGTAGTCAAACACACAGCACACTTGGTTCATGATGTGATTGCTTCTTTTGGTGAGTTATTCGGTGCCATCACTGATTTATTTTCTAGCTTCAATACCGAAGCAGAGAAAACAAATAAGGAAATTAACATATTGGCAGATGTGTTTTTTACTCTTGGGTCGTTAATAATTGCGTCTGTAATTACTCCGATCCAAATTTTGATATTCAAAATTGGTGATTTGGTAATAAGCGCAGAAATTACAATTGCCACTTTTGCAGAATTTTTTAACATGGGCGATGTTTTTGAACCACTCATAAGCTCTTTGGGGAAACTGAAAGAGGCTATTTTTTCAACGCTTGGATCTTTACAGGCGCTAAAGCTGGGTTTTAGTCCGTTTACAGAAGAGGGCCAAGAAACCAGAGATGTTTTTGTAGAGGGAATAAACAAAGCTTTTGAGCGGTTTAATAAAATCGTTGCAGGTAGTAAATCAAGAATGAAAGGATTTATTGAGGAACAAGAAGATCTGATTGAAACAACAGAAGAAGCCACAAAAGAAATAGACAGAATGGCAGCAGCTGCTAGCTCTTTAAATTCAGTTTTGAATAAGCTCGGTGTTCCTCGAAGCTTGCAATTTGGAGGATTTAAAGAGATAACGGCACAAGTGGACGATTTTTCACATGCTTTGTTTATGCTTGGTGAGCAGGGCAAATTTGGAGGACAAAGTAAGAGAAAGGGAGACATAAGTAATTTGGATCTTATGGCTCAAAATGTAGCAACTGCTATTAACGTGGCAGCACCTCAGATCGGGGCAGCAATAGCGATCACTGCTGGGTTAATACAGCTTGCTGAGAAATTCGGAAAAATGGGCGATAGCATCGACGAAATAAAAAGTGAATTAACAAAATCAGTACAAGAGCGAGCAGAGGTCATAGAGCGAGGATTGCATGTCTTGCCTAAAATACTTAATGATGTGCTGCCGCATATTGTGCAAATCCTAGCTGATGCGATCATATTTGGAATTGCAAAAGCAATAGCCGAAAACATTAACATGCTGTTAACTGGATTGCGTCAAGTTTTAACAAGAGAAGGTAGGCAGGAGCGACGAAAAGAAAGGCGGGAGGGAAGAGCCACATTAGGCGATCGATTTGGTGAGTTTTTTAGGCGCATGGGTGTTTTGGGTGACATAGCATTTGAAGGTATGCGGGCGGGCGGGCGGATACCCAGCGCTCGATCTGGTCTGAATTTTACGGGCCAAAATGCAGGACTAGCCCTATTGCATAAAAATGAATTTGTTGTCCCTGAAAGCGGACAAGCGCCGCAAAGCGTGAAGCGTGCTATGGGCGGCATGGGCGGATCTGTTAACATTGTGGTCAATGCTCAGGTAGTAGAGCAAAACGCAGTTGATGAACTGGTGCGACAGATTGAGCGCAGATTTAGAACATTCGGTCAAAGCACCTCGCCTCTATTCGGGAGTTAGACATGGGCAATTCTAAGTTTTTTTATTACCCAAAGCCGGACTCTAGGCGACTCGTAACGATCAACATGGGCGAAGTTATAGGCGAGCTGTTTTCTGATTTTGAGGTTGAGACAGTAGACGCAAACAGGCGCAACGGGGGCATCAATAGATCGGTAGGCTTGACAAGAGAAATTGTAAACATTCAGCGTGATCGGATGGCCGGATCTGAGGATCTAGCTATTCAATTTGTGGCTATGCAAAATCATCTTGATAGAGGAGGTGTTGTCGGTTTCTGTTCTGATACAGACAAAGCTTATGCGTACCCACTGATAAACAGACCCAACAGCGGTGATCTAACTGTGGGCTGTGCTCCTAATCCCTTTGTAGATATGGCAGGGAGCATCACGCCAGCAGTTAACGACTATGTTGTGATAGAGAGCGAAAGCCCTGCAAGCATCAGAGAGCAGGGTAAAATCACCGTGAACGGAACAACGCCCGCTGCTGGTGGAACAATAACGCTAAAAAACAGAATTGCATTTACTTATCCAAGACGAGCTTTTTTAAGACACTATAGATTTTGGCCGCTCTGTTTGCGCCGCCCGGCCGGTGATGTAGGCCGAAACATTATAACAAATGAGCGAGGCTTTCTATTCAGCTTAGATGTGCGTCTGATGGTCGATTTAAGCGCCCTGTTTGCATTTCATAGATCATTTGATGGTATATCAAGGAATCCAAATACCCTACCAGACGAAAACAGCACAACACCGCCGTTTGTAGGATCATATGATCCGCTACCGTTTGAAGCACCAGAAATAGAAATTGACATAATAGACAGCTCGGCCGCAGAAGCTGATTTTAGTTATGCTGATGGGGTCGGCGGAACGATCACCTTCGGAGAGTAGCATGAGCTGGAATCGTGACTTTTTAGGAGCACTTAGCAGTAGCTCAATATCGCTAGAGTGGGCGCTGCAATTCGTCAATGTGGCAAATCATTTAGGGCAAGAGTACACAATACACAGCAATCGAGGACATCCACAGATCGACACATCGGGCATATCCATTGCAGGATCTAGAGTGATACCACAGCGATGGAATGTGAGCTTCGGTGGGTTCAGTGTGCAAATAGTAGGGAACTTGAGAAAATGCTTACCATACATCCGAAAAGGACAAATAGCGGTTTTGTATTGTAGGGTCATAGGATCGACAGACTTTGAGCGGATCGCTATTGGCCAGCTCGACACATTAAGCGGCTTTCGTGGTCGATTTCAAATGACTTTTAGGGACTTACTGAGCGCTCTACAAAACTCACTAGACACAAGAGCGGGCACTGCCTTCTCTAGCTCAGATCCTCCACGGTTTAACCTGTTTTATGCAGTAGGTCAGACCAGAAACATAACAAGCGCACTGGGTACATCAGACAGCACGCTAACAGTAAGCTCAAATTCTGTATTTAAAAAGCACAGCGGAACGGCATCGATCCCTACAAGGGGAATGATCAAGATAACCCCTGTGAGCGGAGACCCTGATTTTTATGTATTCTGGACGGGCACAAGCGGATCCAATGACATAACAGGGATCAGCACCGTAACAAACAGGGGCGGATCTCGTGTGTCTGCTGAAGTAGGATCCACTGCGACTTATATCGCATTTGCTGAAAATCAGCCGTGGGATATTCTTGGGTCAATAATTACAAGTACGGGCACAGCATCAGCAAATGGGCCACTTGATATTTTCCCGCGTGAGTGGTCTGTAGGTGGTTACATTTCAAGAGATCTCTTTGATTTTGCAGATGCGTCAAAGCAAGCTAGCTACATTAAGAGATCTGATAACGGTGTTTATGAGTGGGGTTTAGCGATTGAATCCCCTTTAACAAATGGGATCCGATCGATCGTCGACATTGGGACTTTAGGCGGACAATGGCCCGTATACCGTCAAGGCAAGATAAGCTGGCGGGGCTGTTCTGATCCTGATGAGGTCGACAGCGAGATCAGCGGTGGTGCTCCTGTTGCGCAAATAGGCGATCAAGACATCATTGAGATCTTGAGTCACGACTTTTTTAACCCTGACATATCAAACATTTATCGCACTACTCGCATCGTGTACAACCAAGCTGGGTCGGGTAAATTTTCAGGCGGGGTTTATGACGGGGATCGAGTCGACACATTGCCGGCACTTGCCACAATCCAAAGAGACAATAACTTGTATTACTTGCATGATAGAGGCGGTGTTGATAATTCAGAAACAATGGCGCTCGGCGATTTGAGGCGCATGCGGAGATGGGATCTATACATATCTGAAAGGCTGGTTTTGCGGGCATCTCTCAAGTTTGCGGGCTTGGTTGCTGGTGATGTTGTTGAGATTTCTTCTCGTTATTTATATGGATTACTTGAGTCACAGAATCGAACCTTTAGAGGAAAACGAGCAATGGTAACCGCTTGCGACTTTGACTTTGACAATCAGCGCTGTGTACTCACCTTGTGCATACCCAGCCGAAAAACCAAACAAACAACAGATACAGAGGCCTAACATGCTGCGCATACACTTAGACAAACCGCCCGCCCTAACAGCTGCTGAACTAGAGGGGTTTAAAACATTTCAAGCAAGCTACGATCTGAATATCATAGGGTGCAGAAACCCCATGCCAAGAATAAACGAGTTTGACGACCTGCTCCACGTGATCCACTATCACAATTCAAAATGGCATGAATACATTTTCCCTTGCACGCTTGACGCTGGTGCTCATTGGATGGAAAACCCCATGCGCAAAGGCGGAACAGCACACCTCAAACACCCGCACCAATACAGATCAGCGTTTACATTTGGATCTCACAAAGGAGAATACCCTTGCCTTGTGCAAGCAAAAAAGATCGGCGTGTGGCGGGACTCAAACCGCAATCTTGAGCTAGACGAATTCAACGATGGAGAGGCTACAGCAATCCAGATCCACAGAGCGAGCAAGGGCGATCGATCTGCCTTGGTTAATAAATGGAGCGCTGGGTGCTGTGTGCTACAGACCGGATTTGCTGAATTTATGGAGCTTTGTTACAAGCAACAGAAAAACGGGCGGGGTTCAAAGTTCAGCTTGACGGTTTTAGAAGGCCGCTTTTTATAAAAAATTATTAAACTTTTTTACAATTGGGAATTTGATATGAAAATCAACAAGTTAAAGCTGGTTCACATCTTCGTTGAAGAGCTTATGGATGTTTACAGCGACCTCCAACACAGTCAAAGCGAAAACAGCGACGGTGGGCGCAAAGTTACACGGGGCGAGATCTGGCAGATGCTGATCGATTTCATCTGCGAGCTTGCACCTAGATTAGAGGGTGCACTGCTTGCCCGTAATAGCCTTGATCCAGTATCTAAGCTTAGATGGACTATGATAAAGATGCTCGCTCAAGAACTAGCCCAACTGCCAGAAGAGCTAGAGCGTGTACGTGCTCCTGACAGTGCTCAGGGCGAAGTTATAACCAAAAGAGAGGCTATTGAGGTTGTAAGTAATATTTTACGATCAGCCATACCTAAATTAATACAAGAAGCAAAATCTGAGCTATAATTGCGCCATGAATACAGAACAAATTATAGACGGTGTGACGGGACAATTTGGCGCTTTGGTTTTGGCCGTGGTCATGTTGCTTATCGTTATGCGGCATTATAAGACACTGATCGATCAATCGTTAAGTGAGCACCGAGAAGACAGGGCCATGTATCGTGAGACAATGCTGAGCTTAGCGGGCAAGGTCGATCAAATTGGTCGGGACATTGACGACATTAAGCAACGGATCCCATGATGGATATTGTTTATGATATTTTGCTTAATGCTGGCCCGCTGGGCGTACTTGCGATCTATGCAATATACACACAAAGAGAAGGACAAAAGCGCCTCGATACGTTACAGGGCGAATTTATGGAGCGTGTCGAGCAAATCAATCAGCGAGGTCTCGAAGAAAGAGAAGCTCTGCTGCATAAAATGGAAAATAGAGAGCGAGAAATTATTGACCGCTGGCGATCTGTGGTTGAAAAAGTCGAATCTGAGCGGGACGAAGCTCAGAAAGAAACGCAAAAATCAATAGAAAAGATTGTGTCTAAACTAAATCAATTACTAGATCGCACAAATGATAAGTAAAGATGAACATGAACGATCAGCTAAGATGCTGAATTTCTTATGTTTTTACTTGAAAGAACAGGAAAAAATTGACGAGTCACAAATTGTTGTAGCTCTGCTGTACTGTGTCGCAATTCAAAGTCACAACGCCAAAGTATCTGAGGCGGCAGTCATACGCACATTTAGCAGCATTTTAAGCGAGGTTAAAGCCAAGCTGGCGATCATGCATCTAGGCAATAAAGACATACCAGAAGCATAAAAAGGCCCCCATTTCTGAGGGCCTTAATGTCCGAAAACTAGAAACCATGTAGATACATGCAGATGTGTCCAGTACTTAACACATTTATTAAGCTATGTAAAATGCATTTAATGTATCGCTTGATGATGGTTGAGCGCCCAGCTCTATTCTGCTGACGCCGCCACTTCCACCGGTTCTGTTCAAAGCAAATTCGTCAACATCAGCAGGAGAGGAGGCAACCTGCTTCAATGCAACACCGTTTCGAAACACGAGCATTCCCTCAAATCCTGCGGGAATCGTATTAGACAGATCGAAGTTTTGAGTAGATCCGTTTGGCGTGAAAAAGTCTATTTGAGTATTGAAGCTAACTTTAGCAGCTGTTACTCCGTTATCCTTGATTTCAAGATTGTTTGATCCGTTGACCTGTACTGTAGCTCCATCTGTGTTGATTTTAAGTCCTGAGTCGTTGGCAATACCAGATCCAGAAGCCTTAAGCTGAACCGCTGATCCCTGAACTTTGTTAGCAGCGCTGATATTAAGCAGGGCTGAGTCGGGTATACTGCCCGCTAGCTTATCTGCGCTTATGCTGCCGCTAAGCTGTGAGTTCGTTATCTGCCCGACCAGAGAACTAGTAGGGTAATTAGTCGCATCAGCCAAATCCAGCGCTGGGGTCGCATCTGAGCCACCCAAGGCCAAAGTTACACCACCGATCGAAATGCTAGAATTTGCAAGTTTTGAATTCGCAATGCTACCACTAAGTTGCGAATTGCTTATCTGCCCGACTAGAGAACTAGTAGGATAGTTGGTTGCATCGGCGAGATCTAGCGCAGGGGTCGCATCGCTCGAACCAAGCGCAAAAGTTACACCACCGATCGAAATGCTAGAATTTGCGAGCTTTCCATTTGGGATAGACCCAAGAAGCTTATCCTCGCTTATGCTGCCCGCTAGTTGCGCATTTGAGATTGTACCGACTAGAGATCCAGTTGCGTAACCGGTCGCATCCTGAAGATTAAAAGCCGGTGTGGCATCTGAGCCACCCAAAGAGACAGTTACCCCGCCCAAGGTGACAGAAGAGGCCGCAAGCTTAGATACTGCAATCGCTGCACTGTTTGAGATCTGAGCATCAGCTATTCCACCGTCTGCAACTTTTACACCTGATCCAGATACTGCCAAGGTCGATCCGTCAAGATTGACGCTTAAAGTCGATCCTGAGCGACTTAAACCGTTTCCAGCCTCTACCGACCCAGCGCCCGAAAACTGAGTGAAAGCTAACGGATTTGTGCCGACTACGGCAGCGCCTTTATCACTGGTGCAAACAAAACCGGCGTCGGCTTGTGTTGATCCTTGCTCAATAAAGACAAAAGCGCCCGCAGCATCTGATCCCGCTGATAGGTCGTCTGTTCTTGACCATGCGCCAGCTTTACACAAATAAAGCCCATTTTCAGAGGCGGTGCTCTGATTCTTTACCAGCACTCTATCGTCCGCCGCAACAGCGATCCCGTCTATGGTCTGAGTCCCGCTTAGAGTGATGTTTGCAGTTGTGGCGACTTTACACGAGTCTTTAACATCAAGACCCTGAGCAACAGAGTCTACATAGCCTTTGTTAGCAGCTTGTGCATCTGCTGATGGTGTCGCCACTTGTACTGTAGCAGAGGCAAAATTAAACGTGCCCGATGATAGATCCAGCTTCGCTGCGCCGACCTGCGCATTTGCGATCTGATTGCTTCTGATTTGAATAGCCATATTTAGCTCCTATGAGGTTGAATTATAATCTGCGATCAAGCTCTCACCTGATTGAGGAGCAGCAAACGAAATTGTGAACCCGCTTGCTGTTTCTGTCACAGATGAGCCGCTTTGTCTGACACCATTATAATAAACTCTAACGGAGTTTGAGCTAAAACTTTCTGAAATGACAAAGCTCGTCTTTGAGCCGTTCAATTCGCTACTAAAATCCTGCGTTTTTTGCGTACCAGAAGCACCGCCGCCACCGCCGCCACCTGTGCCGCCTTCATTGTTAAAAGCTCGTGCGATGCTCATGGGGCCTCCCAAGTGATCGTCACTTTTTCAACATCACACGATCCCTGATCCACCTTAAAAAATACAAAACACTTATCTGTTAGGTCGTTGCTCATCGTCACAATCACATCGAGCATATAGAGCGCTGTTCCGTCTGTTGCAGTGGTTATCCCTGTTTGGATCGTGCTTTGGGTATCAGTCAAAAAGAAATTGTTGCCCGCAGCATCCTCGCTGATTGAGATTGTCAGCTTTGTCGGCGTGCTGGAATCGCTCAAATTGCTAAGAAAAACCTGAACTAGTGAGACTTTAGCCAGATACACAGCTGTTCTCGGCGAGTAGTTCAGATCCACCTCTAAACCCTTTGAGGCGTCGTATGCTGTCCCGATACCGGTTACAGTCGTTGTAGATCGTCCTTTGTCCATGCGCATAATATAGCTCCTGTTGTTATAGTGTGCAGTATCAATAACAAAAAGTTTTGAGGGCGGCAAGCGCCACCCCCAAGGACTTAATAAAGCCCTACAACAGGAGAACCGGCATAAAAACCGATCCAAGCAGACACCACTCTGCTCACGTGTAGTTTATCCCATCGGGCAAAAATTTCCACTCTAATTTTTTAAGGTCACGGCGACACAGATAAAACAGATCCCGCACATGCTCAGTATCAACAAGCGCGTCATGTGCATTGTCCAGCGACCATCCCAAAAAACGCCTAATTTCATCGAGTCGACAGCTCTTCAAGCCCAAAGGAAACAACGAAGCTAACGCTAAATGCTTTGTGTCTATATATCGATTTTTCATCTTAAAATTAGTGTATCTAGGACAAACAAGAGCCTTGACAAACTCAATATCAAATAGCGGGTTGTGTCCCACAATCACCATATCAGGCCGCTGATCAAAAAAGTCTCTTAACCAGAGTGCTGCTTTGCTTGAGTGCACGCTGTTTTTCCAACCCTCATAAGTGTAACCGTTGACTTTTAAGGCCTGCGGATCTGCCTCGTTGAGCCTTAAAGGTGTGATTTTTTGATGCGTCCTATAGATCTCTTTATCATTGTTGTGTAATATTATAGCAAAGCTGATCAGCTCGTGGCGATCAGGCTTGAGGCCGGTGGTTTCTGTGTCAAAAAAACAGTATTTCATGATAAATCCTTGCGTTATAAACCTGCTGATTATACAATGTTATCACACCAACATAACAACAGGAGGACAATAGATGTCCAAACAAACAAAGCACGCGCGGCTTTTCGCCGAAGACCTGCGCCATATAGCACAGATGAAACAGGCCGAAATGAAAGCTTATCTCGCTTTGAGATATTGCAGCTATCTCCATATGAGCAACAAGCACATCACAACAAAATGCACTGTCTCACAATCTCAAATGGGCAAAATGTCAGGGATCAGCAGGGCAACGATAGGAAGAGGGATCGCCCTGCTTAAAAAGCGCTTCCCTAACACGCTAACAGTAACAAGGCAGCTAGGACGACCCGCAATTATTGAGCTTGTGATTGTTCGGGATGCGCCCTCAATATCCTCAAACATGTCTGAGGACAATAGAAATCTCAACATGGTGAGTAAATCAGCAGCCTCAAACATGTCTGAGGATAGCTACATATATAAACAAAATAATAAACATGATAATATTGTAGATTTTTCTTCTTATTTCGATTCAGACTTTTAACACAGGAGCTACCATGACAGATCAATACAGATACGGAACACCCGACCATGTGAGAGCGTGCAATCATGCCGCATCTATGCTACAAACAAACTGGTCAATACTTAGAACAAATGACGAATGGCTTACACAAATGGAGGTAATACTAAGATCCTCTTTTAAAGAAACAAAGCCCGAAGCAATCACCAAAGCAGCGGGGAAATTCATAGCTGAGAGTCTTGCCGAATTTCCACCGCCAGCAGGAAAGATCGTCAAAGCTATGCGGGGTTTTATCGGAAACAGCAAGCTCAAAACCACTTATGCAGACTGTGAGCTTTGTGACGGTGGTTTGAGGCTGGTGCATTACTGGGAGCGCATCAAACAGGCCCCAAGAATGACGCAAGTTTTCGCCAGCTGCAAATGTGAGGCAGGCCGCAAAAAGCAGAATCTCGGAATACATAAGCTTGATGTACTGCTTGAGATCCTAGATCGTAGAGACAACCTGATAACGGATGTCTGGGTGCAAACGAGGCACGAGGAGCGGATACCTATGGAGCTTCAAGTGTGCCCAGATCAGGATTGGTGGAACGAGGGCTTTAAAAGCAGGACTTACAAGCCACTTGCAAAGCATTTACCCAACCATGAAAAAGATATGTTAACCCTCTTTAGAGAAAACAGCCCATGACCAAAAGACCCCCACAATTTAGAATCGTTGAAACCTTGCGCATGATGGAAATGCTCACAGGCAACATTCAATATCTTAAAGAGCTAAAAGAGGAGAGCATGAAGCAGCTAGATGATGCCTGTTCTACTTTTCTGCAAGGCGCTGACGACGATCAAAAGGCCGAGCTGGTCAGGTTTCTGTACTGGCATAGCAATTTAAATGCGAGCACAATCCAGCAATTGACAGGCAAGAGCGCAAAGCAGCTGAGCGCTATATCTGGCCCGCTGTGTTTTATGGCTCAATGTGTCTCTTGTGGTAGCGATTACACAGCCCGCAAGACCAGCAGAAACGCAGACTATGATCAACAATGTGATATCTGTAGCAACAAGGACAGAATCAGAGCACACAAGGCGTTTCTCCTCGATTGGGAAGAGGTCGATCACATCCCCGACTCTGTAGATAAACAGGGATATGCGGCATATCTCAACAGCGGGAGCTGGAAGAAGAAGCGCAAGATTGCATTAAAAAGGGCCGGTTATCGTTGTCAGCTTTGTTCACAAGCTCAAACTCGGCTTGAGGTGCACCACAACAGCTATGAGAGATTGGGCAGAGAAGAGCTTGAGGATCTGTGTGTTCTGTGCACCAGCTGCCATAAAAAGCATCACAATATCGAATAGGTGATCGTTTATGCGGATAGCGGTTTTGAAAAAAGATTAGTTATTTTATGATATAAACTTGACGATTATAATCTATCGGGTCATAATAGAGTATAACCAATGAGCAACAGGAGCTTAAAAATGATCAACATCGAAACAACAAAAGGTATTTATTCAGTAGAACTCATCATGAGAGAGGTTCCATTTTTCGGTACAACATATGACAGCATTATCCGAAAAGGTCAAAAGGTTGTAGCCAAAATTGCAGACCTTCGCCAAGCTGGACATGGTTATGCGCCTTCGCCTTGGCATAACAAAATCATTGGCCTGTCAGAGCTTGAAGCTGTAAGTCTTCATAGGGCAGCAGTCAAAATTTATAATTCATAATAATCAACTACCAGCCCCGAAAGGGGCACCACCAAACAGGAGAAACCAATGTACATTTATCGACACGACACAGCACAGATCGGACAGTTAGAACTCAAGATCAAAACAGGCGAGAACATCGCATCAGACATGATCCGCAGCTACTATCACACAGGCGACAAGCGGATCACCTTTAACGCTCACATGAATATGTTTGAGTGCACAGAACACGACTATCACGATATCGCTTCACTGTTCTACCACATAGAGTTTTTAAGCGCCTCATTTGATGCTTTGGGCTGGACACCAGCGGATCAGGGCGACTTTATGCAGCAGTTTGATCATCTGTCCTTGTGGGACGGGTATTATGCAGCTGTCAATGCAATTTGTGAATTAATCGACTAACCAACAGGAGCAATCATGAAGAACTATTTAACATCTAGGATCAAGCGATCAGGATCGGTGATTGTCTGCGTTATCTGTCCCTTCTGCGGCTATTCGCAAAGGGAGCCTTTAAAGGGCATGGATCGCACCGTCTGCGGGCGCTGTGGGGCATCAAGCGAGAAAGGGCGCTACTACACCAAGCAGCAGTTGCTCGACCGTATCCACGAGCTGAGAAGGGCGGTCGACCTAAGACACAAAGCTGCTATTCAGGATCTGAGCTGTGGCATCTTGCCATCCAATAGAGGCCAAAATCTAAGACAACAGCGGGATCAGCTTAGATGCTTGAAAAATGCAGCTGCTGCATATGGAATCACGACAGAACAACAGGAAAAAAGAGGAGCTAGAAATGACTGAATTGATGACCAATGTTCATTATTTTATGCAAGATCACCACTTAATGATCAAATTTTTATTCATTGTGATCGGCGCTGCCGCCTTCGGTTTTGTGATCAATATGGATAAAAAATTAAAAAAAGATAGGCTATAAACTTGTAATGTATAAAAGACCGGTTTATAATAGAGTATAACCAAACAACAGGAAACACCATGATCTATTCAAATCAAGAAACACGCTATCTAGCGCAGAAAGAGAACCCCAGCTGCTTCTCATTTTATAAAATAGAGGGTGGGTATGTCTGCTTTTATTGTGCTCAAAGCCTAAGCACATGGCTCAATCAACGATAACCACCACCAAACAGGAGAACACCATGAACAATGAAACACTACAGAACCTAAGAAAAGCGGGCTTTATTGTGAAGCTACAAGGCAAAGAGTTTGTGCTCTTTGCTGGGCTTCAAGTCCTAGCTAGAGAGCTGGGCCTTAATAGCGTGAACACTGAACTTGTAAGCATCGATAAAGACTCTCAGACCACGATCGACGGTGATCAAACCGTAATAACAAAGGCCACAGGCTTAACGATATTCAAGGCCACTGTTAGCGGCGATATGGGCACATTCACCTCATACGGGGACGCATCCCCAAAGAATGTAGGCAGGATGATTGCACCACATCTGATCAGAATGGCCGAGACTAGGGCGATCGCTCGTGCGCTTAGGCTGTATTGTGCGATCGGCATGACCAGTCTTGAAGAACTAGGGGGTGGACAATGAACCCCACAATCACAAGAACAACAGCAAACCGCATTATTCAGCAGATGGATGAGGGCTGGCGAAATGGCGCATCTGACCTCATCAAGCGGATCGACAAATTTCATATCTATCAAAACGGGCGCTGTCTTACCAGATACCGCTTTATGCTCAAAGACGGGGCGATCTTGTCCTCGTTTGGAGACTGGAAGAAATACAACAGCGACGATCCACATGCGATCATGATCGACAGTCTGCATCAACTCACAGATCGCAAATTATAACAGGAGATAACATGACACACTT
>TARA_R100001440_G_scaffold26791_2_pt1 | contig 22703 bp, 21 predicted proteins | sample TARA_R100001440 | Tara Oceans TARA_R100001440 (sample SAMEA2622112) | marine metagenome | biome: marine biome (ENVO:00000447); feature: surface water layer (ENVO:00002042); material: "saline water (ENVO:00002010), including plankton (ENVO:xxxxxxxx)" | depth 5 m
CTGACCCTGGCACAGGGTGATCAACTCATACTCTGCTCGGACGGACTGACCGATGCCGTGCCGGACCAGCAATGGCCTGGCTTGCTAACGCCCAGCCACACCCTCGATCAACATGCCAGAACACTAATGGATACCAGCCTTGAAAACCGGGCAGCAGACAATGTCTCCGTCGTTCTTATTCGCATGGCGCCATAAACTGACCGCCCCGGAACCTGCATCGGCTGAATGCCTGTTCCGGTTTACTGATGAAGAGGAAAGTACACTCGAGAAGACAGCGTTTATTTTGGAGGAATAACCGGACCCGCAGGCCCGGTTTACAACAAAGACTGCAGTGCGATCGGACTTATTGCGCTGCCGCCTCATCAAACATCCGCAGACGTTCTTCTGTCATGGGATGTGATGACACCAGGGCGCCCAGGTCAGACAGCCAGCTATCATCGCTGCTGTCCTCATCTTCCTGTGAAGCCCTGTCGTCAACCTCATCATCATGCTCATGGCTCGCTGACATCCGGCGCATGATGCGCGAGAAATTAGCAGGATCAATCCCCTGCTGCTGCATGGAAGTGAGCGCGAACTGATCCGCTTCCCTTTCCATATCCCGCGAATACACCAGGTTCATGAGTACTGCAGGGCCCGCCACCGTTGAGTCAGCAAATGACGACAAATCGCCTGTCATGATCACGATCAGCCAAAGCGTCAGTGAGGAATGCACCACACCTTTCATGCCATGGTTATGCACCACATGCCCGAGTTCATGGGCCAGCACCGCTTTGAGTTCGTCATCGCTCTGGGCGAGGTTCACCATGTCATCAGTAAAGATGATGGTGCCGTTCGGCAACGCCATTGCATTGGCACCAATAGCTGGGCTGCTGCGAAAGTTGATATCAACCGGCACCGGCGAAGCCGACGCCAGATAGGTTTCAAAATGCGCCTTGAGTTCGGCCTGTCGGTCCGAACCCAGCTCGGACGGCTCCATCCAGCCTGAATCCAGCGTATCAAGCGTCGCCTGCCCCAACTGCTCAACAATTGACTGGGGCATCCATTCAGCAATGACCCGCGAGGCAACAGGCACCCCGTAAACAAACGTACCCGCAATCGTCAGGCCGGCCACCACGACCGCCACCAGAATCAGACCGAGGTTATTCTCGAGCCGGTGAAGCATTCGAGCGCCGGTGCCGCGCTTGAACTGGCGAGCCAGCTGGTCGACGCCATCGTTGTCCGTTGTTTCGAACACACCGTCATCCGGAAGATGAATGTAGCGCGGTGTGTTCCCCACTCGAGGCATCACGGTGACCGATTCCCAGTCCAGCAACCAGGCATCGGTTTCCGTCTTCAGCGCCAGCTGACCCTCGGCCAGCGACAGGCGAGCCTGCTGCCGGCGCGAAGTAGACCCACTGTAAAAATCACCTTCGATCTGCACCTCAGAATGCCGCAATGCCAACATCGAAGGCATCGCCCAACTCCTGACCAATGGCACTGGTACGACGATTCTCAGCAGCAATAAAGCCATCAAGATCACCCTCAATCACCATCGTTGTGCAGGAGGCGCGATAGCGTGCCATCCGGACCTTGGCCCAGGGGACAAACAGACCCAGCGTCAGCGCGACCAGAATGCCATTGCTGATGTAAATCCAGATCATCTGCCCTGGCTGCAAGTCAGACTCGAAGCCGTGTCCTTTGAGAGTTGCGCCGTTCATGAAGATGTTAGACAGCCCTGCCATGAAGTAACCGAACACCGTAATGTAGCCCGCCATAAGCACCAGAGTGAACATGACCTGCCCGAACATCTTTGCACTGATAAAAGCCCCCACCGCAAAGGCAATGGCAATCAGCAACCCCTTACCAAAGAAGGCGTAATACTCACTGTTGGTATTGTGCAGCTTGAATGGCGTCGTGCCATAGCGCATACCATGCGCAATGAACTTGTGAGACTTCAGCACACTGAACGGCGTCAGCAACAGAATGGTCAGCACGTTCAATACCGGCCAGACCACCATTACCATCAAGGCATCGGCATAGCTCGCCTGAAAATCAAAACGGACATTGCGATACGCACTGTTGATGGCCCTGAAGCGAAGCGACCGGATCACGATCCAGGGCACAGCAAACAGGAAGCCGATACCCAATATGATGGCCAGCGGCTGATAAAGCTCGGTGAGCACGCTGTAGAGGATAAAAATACCGACGGCGAGCAGACGACCTTTGAGGATCGTGACCGGATTAGCCAGATACTGGAAGCTGGCGTCATCCAGCCGGGTGTTTCCGTAGAAATACTGGTTGTTGCGCACGGTCGCCCAAGCAGAATAAATGCCCAGTGTCACGATCGTCAGCAGGATGTTCACAATCCAGATACCGAAGTATTCGCCGCCCCGTCCGACAAACTCGAACGGCGCCTGACGGATATCCTCAGGCTCGACCTCTTTCTTTACCGGTCGGCTTTGAGGCGTTGACCCCACTGGACGGGCTTCAAAACGCGCAGGACCTGTCGATGACGTCTCATCGGCCGCATTTGCGGCCATCGCTGCGGCAGGCGCTTCGCTATTGGCTTGAGACTTATCAGACTCAATTGGCTCAACCGCCAACTCGCTCATTTTGGTCGCATGGACCGGCGGTTTTTCATCTGCAGGTTCGGGTGCAGCAGGCGCTGCTGCCGCCTCATCCTTCATTGTCAGCTCGGGCTTTGGCGCGGCAACTGGCGTTACCCGTGCGTCAGCCCCGGCCTTCATCAGGCGATCGCGATAGGCATTGGCGTCATCAAACGAAAGGTCGCTTTTGATCGTTCTAAGTGAACCATCAAACAGCGTTTCGATGCGGTCTGGAGAAAGCCGAAACAACGCTTGCAGGTTCTGTTTCACCAGATCCGGCGAAAATCCCTGAAGCACACGGCCCTCGAACTGAATACGGTAGCGCTCGGTGGTCATAATCAACCCTGTCATCGTCCCTAAAAAGGCGCGTTCCAGGAGTGATCTCCTTCACGCGCCGCACGTGCTTCCTTGCTTGCGCAACGGCTGCATTTGGAAAAGTTACCAGAAATTCATGTCATTGAATTGGCTTCTGCGCGTAATTTTGTCAAATCTCATAAAATCTCGTTACATTGTGTTATAAACACAACACGTAAACTTCAAAGTGTTGATAACAAACAGTTAATTTCTGAACATCTGTTCGTTAATTTATCTTGAAATGGGCTCGTTTGCCTGATGAACTGACGTGCGTTGCTTGCATTTCCAAACCGTCACATCCCTTCCATTGATTGAGCCGTACCCCGTCCCCAGAGTATTAATAAGTTCAACGCACATTCTGAAAAGACATTCCGCGCAAAACGGGAGGCACGATGAAAACCAGAACGTTTGGCAATACGGATATTGAAGTTACCCCGGTTGGCCTGGGCACCTGGGCCATTGGTGGCTGGATGTGGGGCGGCACTGATGAGAGTGAATCCATCGACACGATCCACGCAGCTATCGACAAAGGAATTGGCCTGATCGATACCGCGCCGGTATACGGTTTTGGTCGCTCGGAGGAAATCGTGGGCAAGGCGCTCGCGAATGGCCATCGTGACAAGGTGGCGCTTGCAACCAAAGTCGCCATGAACTGGAGTGACGATGCCGACAACCGGCAAGTCTGGCGCGACGCTTCCTCGGCCCGCATCGAGCGGGAGCTTGAAGACTCCTTGCGCCGGCTCAACACCGATCACATCGATATCTATCAGGTGCACTGGCCTGATCCGCAAACACCGATGGAAGAAACCGCCAGAGCAATGGAAAACCTGCTCAAAGCCGGCAAAATCCGGGCAGTGGGCGTGAGTAACTTTTCGGTGGAGCAATTGGACGAATTCCGCAAATTCGCTCCTCTGCACAGCCTCCAGCCGCCTTACAACCTGTTTGAACGGGACATTGAGCAGAATGTTCTGCCCTACTGCCATGACAATGACCTCGCCACCATCACATACGGCGGTCTGTGTCGTGGACTGTTAAGCGGCAAGATGAATGCGGCCAGCGAGTTTGAAGGCGATGATCTGCGTAATAACGACCCCAAGTTTCAGGGGGAACGTTTTGAGCAATACCTGAATGCCGTTGCCGCGCTTGATGAGTACGCTCGCGATCACTACGGCAAAAGCGTGCTCGCACTGTCGTTGCGCTGGCTGATTGATCAACCCGGTGTCACAACCGCACTTTGGGGTGCCCGCCGGCCCGACCAGCTGGATCCGGTCAGCAACGTGGAAGGCTGGTCACTGAACGAGCAGGCGATGAAAGACATCGACGCCATACTGGCGGAACATATCAAGGACCCCGTTGGCCCCGAGTTCATGGCGCCACCTTCACGGGATAACAAATAAAACGCTGAGCGCAGGCCGGGTCCCTGGTTGGCCCGGCCAATCTGCTGTTTTGAAATCATCCCCCCGTCACGCTTAGCCCGCCCGCGTTATACTGATCAATGGCACTGGGAAAACACCCAAGGAGAGGTCCATTCGAGCTCGACTGAAATCGATTCTGGTGGTGACCGCTGAAATCGCGATGCCGCTACTCGTACTCGGCGTACTGGCCTGGTTGATCGGTGGCTACCGAATTCTGGTGCCGCCCCCGCCGACCAATCAGAATGATGTCTGCGAGATTTTCCGGGAGCACCCCCAATGGTATGACTATGCCGTGGAGTCAGAAGCGCGCTGGGGCACGCCTGTCGCCACGCAAATGGCATTTGTTCGCCAGGAGTCGGCATTTCAAAGCCATATCCGACCACCACGAACCCGGCTTTGGGATGTCATTCCCTGGCGCCGCCCGTCCTCGGCCTATGGCTATGCGCAGGCGCAAGATCCGGCTTGGGCAGACTACATGGAGGATGCAGGCAGTCTCTTCGCCCAGCGTACACAAATGAATCATGCACTGGACTTTATCGGCTGGTATAACGCGCTCTCCCATCAATACGTCGGCATCTCGCTCAACAATCCCGAAGCGCTTTATCTCGCCTATCACGAGGGGCGGACGGGTTACCGGCGTGGGGATTATAGAAAGCGGCCCTGGGTACAGAAAATCGCCCGCAAGGTTGCCAACCGTGCATCGGTTTATGATGGCCAGCTGCAGGAATGCAGGCAGGAGTTTGAGTGTCGACACTTTTACGAAATCTGGCCTTTCTGCCCATAAACTCGATGGCTACAAAGGCTGCCACGGGGAGTACCTTTACCCTCCCGTGATATGTGATCAAACACAAAAAAAGCGAAGGGCCAGCAATGCCCTGCCGACCCTTCGCTTTCTGTTCAAATCCATTGATTCCGTTTAGTCTTCAGTCGTTCCCTGTCACATCCTGTGACTCCATCTTCCGAACGATTGCCAATGCGATCGCGCCAACCTCCCTGTCAGGCCGAAACGCCTCAGGCTTCATGGGCAGGGTATCAAGCTCTGCCCCATGTCCTGCGAGAGACGCTCCAAACCTTTAATCGGCTATCTGCTCAGGCTGAATGATCAGAACATCACCCGCATACCAACCCGTGCCGTATCGAACTCAGGCCCGTCGTTGGTTACCTGACCGTTGAAGTCGTCTTCATCGATATCGACGTTGTAACGGTCATACTCTGCATAAGCACTCAGCATTTCAGAGATACGGAAGTCGACACCCGCACCTACGAATGGGCTGACTTCGTCATAGGTTTCGTCTTCATCGAATGCATCAACATCGAGCGCTGAAGCGAATGCACCGGCTTTGGCATAAACACCGAAGCTATCAGTGATTGGCAGACGGCCACGAACAGCAAGGCCGAGGCCCTTGAGGTCGCCGTTCACCTCGTCATCTTCACCGAACTCACCAAAATCGAGATAGTCCGCTTCCAGTGCGAAATACTCGTTGAACTGATAACCCACCTGTCCGCCGAACAGGTCGTTCTTGTCGTCAAACTCACCACCGTGAGATTTGTAACCACCGTAACTACCGCCCACATAGAAACCCGAATCATTTTCGTACTTGTCAGCCCAAACACTTGGCGCTGCGAATACGGCTGCTGTGAGCAAAGTTGCGGATGCCAGTTTAGTTTTGTGACTCATAACGATCGGTTCCTTCTATCCATTATCAATTCAGATTCCAGGCTCAATCTTTATTGAGCGCCGTGTCATCTTTCGGGTGTGCAACAGGTGTTGGCTTGCCCGATTCAGATGACACCAGCCTACCTAACGAATTGAATAAACTGGATTAAATCAGACCTACGATTTCTTAATCGAATGGTTAGATAGGCATTGGCTTATCGGGCCAGGTTAATCTTCACAGCCAACTGGCAGGGAGTTTAAGGGGCATTCAAAACATTGCAGGAAATTTAAATATGTCGCTTTAGTTGTCATTAGAAACCAACCGTAGGCCACTCAACAAGCTGAACGCGATTAACTACTGATAGGCGAGATACTGAACGCAAGCACTGATTCATTTTGCTCAAGGGTTTGCGCAAGACGTGAAGCACTGTGTTGGTCAGTTGAACACAACACCATCTTGTGCCGGCGCATACGCGATTTTTCAGCGTAGAGGCGGTAACTGAAGTTGGCGATACTAAACCCGTGACTCTCAATGAAGGCCCTAAGCGCCCTCTCATCCATATCTTTCGTCGGGCTGAACTGGATATCGCAGTGGTAAAAAACCTGAGCAGGCACACGACTTTCAATCCACCGGAAGAGCGACAGAATGGAGAATGTAATCACCACTGACACCACCAGAGGGAAGTAGAAACCGATGCCAGCGAGGATGCCAATAGCAGCGGTGATCCAGATAGACGCGGCGGTTGTCAGGCCCCGCACCGAGAGGCCTTCCTTGACGATGACGCCGGCGCCGAGAAAACCGATACCCGTCATGATGCCCTGCGCCATGCGAGTCGGGTCCAGCCTCACCATAGCCTGGGGCACGGTGACCCAATGGGATTCGTATACGGTTACCAGCATCAGCAGACTGGACGCCACACACACCAGTGCATGCGTTCGAAAACCTGCCGGCCGACCATGATAGGAGCGCTCGTATCCCACCACAGCACCGGCTATGAGTGCGACCAGAAGCCGCAATAGCATTTCCAGCTGGTCACCTGTCAGCATCGGTGTTATTCCTCCGGATCAAGGCGTCATGACCCACGCCAACCGCATGATGCATTCAGGGCAATCGCAGCAGCCGCACCAGATTATCCCTGAGTGCTTTGGCAGCCTCTCGGCCCGCGATACTCTCGGCAATACGCACCTGTTTGCTCCCGGTTTTCAGCTTGAGGTAAACATATTCCGTCATCTCCGCTTTCAGTTCCCGAAGTTCCGGGACCTGTGACGGTTACGGCCACAACCTGCTTCTCCGATTGCCGGCCTGGAGGTTCACATCTTTCATGCTTTTTCCCTTGCTGTCGGGTCAGTGTCGCGCGTCACCCACCGGTAACGGCGCTCCGGACGACCTACCGCACCGTAATTCACCTCGGCAGAAAGTTCGCCGGCGCTCACCAGATGCTCCAGATAACGACGCGCCGTTGTGCGCGACGCTCCGATCTCCGCGCCGGCGGCTTCAGCACTCCAGCCGTCGCAACCATCATTGTGGCGCAGGACGTCACGAATTTTATCCAGCGTCAGCGCATCAATGCCCTTGGGCAGGCGCGGCGAGGCGTCCTGGGTCGGTTCGGGTTGAGTGCGAGGCAGCAGTGCATCGACTTCTTTCTGGGCCACATTGTCCAGGCGCTCCAAAGCACTCAGATGCGTGCGATAACGCTGAAGTGCTTCCTGCAGACGCTCAAACACCAGCGGCTTGAGAATATAGTCAAAAACGCCCCCTCTCAGGGCACTGCGCAGGGTATCCACTTCTTTGGCAGCAGTGATCAGGATAACGTCGGTCGCACTATCGCCGGCGCGTAATTCGCGCAACAGGTCAAGCCCGCTACCATCGGGAAAGTAGACATCCAGCAACACCAGGTCTGGCTTGAGTACGTCAATCTGGTCACGGGCATCAGCCAGTGAGTGAGCAATACCGCAGAGTTCGACATAATCAACACGCTCGACAAAGCGACGCTGGATCTCGGCAATCTGGCGGTCATCTTCGACGATCAGCAGACGGATGGACTTCAATTGCAGGTCTCCGGTTATCCGGTTGTTTTTGTTTGTTATCTGTTGGGTTGCGACAACTTTGATAAAGATAACTTGGGTAAATACAGTGTAAACCGGCTTCCGGCTGGCTGCAGGTTTTCTATCGTAACGGAGCCGCCCCAACGCTCAACAAACTGGCGCACCAGATAAAGCCCGATACCGTGATCGCCATCAGGTTTATTGGTCACGCCACGCTCGAAGATCCGCTCCTGCTGGGCGGGCTCAACTCCCGGCCCCTGATCCTCTATTTCAAAGATCAGGTCATTGCCCAGATCAGTCATACTCAGGTGCACGATACCGCCCTCGCCGCACTGAAAACGCGTGGCCTCCAGGGCATTATCAATAACGTTGCCCAAGGCGCTCACCAGTTGATCCCTCGGTAACTCTGGCGGCACATCGGCCATTTGGCTACCGGGGTCGATCACCAGCTTCAGCCCCATCTCCCGGGCGCGGTTGTATTTGCCCAGCAGACAACCCGCCAACACCGGGTCCGGAACTGAATCCAGTAACAGATGAATGAGCGCCTGGTGATCACTGACCTCACTGCCAATCAGCGCCAGCGCTTCGTCATTGGCGCCAATCTGGATCAAACCTGCGATGGTATGCAGCTTGTTGGAGTATTCGTGGGTCTGGCTGCGCAGGGTATCGGCATACTGCTGGATACGGGTCAGTTGCCGACTTACCTGATCCAGCTCGTCGCGTAGACGGAAACTGGCGACGACACCGATGATCTCACTACCCTGCTTCACAGGTAGCCGGTTCACGATCATCTGGCGGCCCTGTAACCATATTTCCTTGTCAAAATCAGGCTCGCCACTCTCCAGCACCGACATCAGATCATTTTCTGGCAACACGGATGAAATCGGCTGCCCCGCCAGACGGGTGGCAGGTTCAAGCCCAAGGGTTTCGATAGCGGTGCGGTTGAAGGTGGTGATGACGCCATCGCGATTGATCGCGATTATGCCTTCCCGGACAGATTGCAGCGTGGCGTCACGCTCCTGGAATAGCGCGGCGATTTCCTCCGGCTCCAGTCCGAAAATAGCCCGTTTGAAGCGCCCTGCGATGACAATTGCCGCAATAACGCTACCCAGCAGCATCAGCCCCATGACCGAATAGAGCACCATATTGTAGCGCTGGATAGTGGTAAAGACCTGGTCCAGCGAATAGCCCACCGACACAATGCCGATAATCTCGCCGTTGCTGATATCGACAATCGGTGCTTTGCCCCGCATCGACAACCCCATACTGCCCAGCGCTTTGGCAACGTAACCTTGCCCGTCCCGAAGCGCCAGCAAGCCGTCATCACCGTCGTCGTCAGCCATGCTTTTTCCCAGGCGCCGAGGGTCGGGATGCGCAAGACGAATCGCCTGGTGATCCCCGATCACGATAAACAGCGCTTCGTTGGTGGCCGCTACCCTTTTGCTTAGCACCATCAAAGCCTCGGTGTCCCGCGACCTGACGCCATCGATCACCGATGGCATTGCCGCAACGGTTTTGGCAACCATTAGCGCGCGTTGGCCAATCTGATCGTAGAGCGATTCGCTCAGGTAATAACCGGCAAATGCGCCAATCAACCCCGTCTGCAAGGCGCTGACCAGCCCCAGCACGATGATCATGCGGGTTTTGAGTTTCAGTTTTCGGTAGGAAAAAGCCATGCGAAATACAGTGTTAAGTCTTTGTACTCAGGTTAATGCAGTGCGCACTCCTTTGCCCGTGAACTTTATGCACAAAATGCCCTTTAAGTTCTTTAAAGGCATTACGCCCAAAAACTTCAGGTAAACCGCATCGCTCCCTAGTCTGGTTGTTACGCCGTCCGAGGGTACACCTGCCCTCTCCAAATTAAACGGCCACAAAAACAAACCAGAGGTGACAACGATGCTTATTAAACGATGCCTGTCTTTCGTGGCAACCGCCGCATTCAGCCTGTCAGCAATGGCATGGCAACCCACCGGAAAAGTCGAATGTATTGCGCCTTCCGATCCTGGTGGTGGATGGGATTTCACCTGCCGCAGTGCCGGCAACGTCCTGAAAGACCTTGATCTGGTGCCAGGCACTGTCCAGACCACCAACATGGCCGGTGCTGGTGGTGGCGTGGCTTTCGCGCACACGATCAGCAAGCGCTCCGAAGATGACAAGCTGCTGGTTGCCGCGTCCACCGCCACCACAACGCGCCTTGCCCAGCAGCAGTTCCCGGGAATGGACGCCAGCATGGTGAAATGGGTCGGTGCACTCGGCGCTGATTATGGCGTCATCGCAGTTGGCAAGGATTCGCGCTTCAAGACACTCAAGCAGCTGATGGACGGCATGAAGGAAAACCCCCGTTCGGTTAAGTTCGCCGGTGGTAGCGCCCGCGGTGGCTGGGATCACCTCAAGGTGCTGATTGCGGCAAAGGCCGCTGGTGTCGACAAGCTCCCGTCGGTCCCCTATCTGTCCTACAACAACGGTGGCGAAGCGCTGACTCAGGTCATCGGCGGTCAGGTAGATGCCTTCACGGGCGACATTTCCGAAGCGACGGGGTTTATGGATTCCGGCGATCTCCGCATTCTCGCCGTGCTCTCTAACGAGCGCCTGCCAGGAAAATTCAGCGAGATTCCCACAGCGAAGGAACAGGGCATTGATGCCGTTGCGCCCAACTGGCGTGGTTTCTACATGCCTAAAGATACCTCCGACGAAGCGCAGGAATACTGGACTGATGCACTGGAGAAGGTCTACGCCAGTGATGAATGGAAAGCCGTCATGAAGAAAAACGGTCTGATTCCGTTCCAGCCCGAGTCCGGCACATTTGAAGAGTTCATCAATAAGCAGGTTGCCGATATTGAGCAGTTGTCCCGTGAAATAGGGCTGCTGAAATGACAGCCCGCGGTGACCGCATACTGGGTATCGGTCTGCTGGTTCTCGCCGTTGCCTACGGTTGGGTTGCCCAAGGGTGGCCCGAGCCGTTCGGCGGCGCCGAGACCGTCGGCCCGGAGACCTTCCCTACCCTGCTGGCAGTCGTGCTAGGGCTCTCCAGTGTCTACTTGATTCTCAAGCCTGATCCTGACACGAAATGGCCTATGGGGCGCACCGGGGCCGAAATTCTGCTGTCGATCGTTATCCTTGCCCTCTATGCCTTCCTGCTGGAGCCGCTGGGGTTCGTCATCTCAACAACGCTGGCTGTTAGTGCCCTGTGCTGGCGCATGGGCGCACGTCCGGTCTCTGCTTTTCTAACCGGCCTGATCAGCGCCGTTGTTGTATTCGTGCTATTCAACTACGCGCTTGAGCTGAGTCTGCCCGCCGGGCTGCTGGAGTTCGAATAATGGATACGCTTCAGTTCTTAATGGATGGCTTTGCCGTCGCGTTGACCCCGACTAACCTGCTGTTCGCAATGTTCGGCGCCTTTATTGGCACCTTGATCGGTGCATTACCAGGTCTGGGCCCCGCCAACGGTGTGGCGATTCTGATTCCGCTGGCATTCACACTGGGCCTGCCACCAGAAACCGCCATGATCCTGCTGACGTCGGTCTATGCCGGTGCCATGTATGGTGGCCGCATATCGTCGATTCTGCTCAATATTCCCGGCGACGAGCCGGCGATGATGACCTGTCTCGATGGCTATCCGATGGCACAGAAAGGCAAGGCCGCAGAAGCATTGGCCATGTCGGCAATCGCCTCGTTTGCAGGCAGCCTGATCGGCACTATCGGCCTTATTCTTCTTGCACCGGTGCTGGCGCGCTTCGCGCTGACCTTCGGCCCTGCTGAGTATTTCGCGCTATTTATGCTGGCCTTTGCAACGCTTGGTGGTATCACCGGCAAGAATCCAATGAAGACGGTTGTTGCTGCCACCATCGGCATCATGATCTCCACAGTGGGCATCGATATCGCCACCGGCACCCAGCGCTATACCTTTGGTGTGCTGAAGCTCTACGAGGGGATCGATTTCATTCTGGCGATAGTCGGTCTGTTCGCTATTTCAGAGTTGCTGTTCTTCATTGAGGAACGCGCCGGAGCCGGACGCAAGATGATCAAGGTGGGCAAGCTGATGCTGCGCCCAAAAGAGATTCTGGCGGCAGTTCCCACCATGTTCCGTGGCGGCATACTGGGCTTTATCGCCGGCGTTCTGCCTGGCGCAGGGGCTTCTCTGGGCAGTTTTATCAGCTACACCATGGAGAAGCAGTACCTGGGCAAGAAAGCGCACTTCGGCGATGGCGATCCCCGAGGCGTAGCAGCACCTGAAGCCGGCAACAATGGCGCGGCATCCGGCGCACTGGTACCAATGCTGACACTGGGTGTTCCCGGTAGCGGTACAACTGCCGTTCTGCTGGCGATGCTGATCTCCCTCAACATCACCCCCGGCCCCCTGATGTTCACCCAGAACGCGGACATTGTCTGGGGTGTGATCGCGGCACTGCTCATCGGCAACGTGCTGCTGTTGTTGCTGAACATCCCGCTGGTCGGCTTCTTCGTCAAACTGCTGTCAGTGCCGCCGATGTATCTGCTGCCTATCGTGACGATGGTCGCGTTCGTCGGCATCTACTCGATCAGTCACAGCGCCTTTGATCTCTATTTCATGATCGCCTTCGGCGTCGCCGGGTACATTCTGCGGAAACTGGAGATACCGATGGTGCCGATCATTCTCGGCATGTTGCTGGGGCCCGAAATGGAGAAAAACCTGGGGCACGCGCTGGTTATATCCGACGGCGAATGGAGCATCCTCTGGGCCAGCCCGCTGGCACTGGGGCTATGGATTGTCGCCGGTCTGGGCCTGATCCTGCCCTACATCATCGGCCCGATCCTGCGGCGCCGCATGAACAACTCCATGAAGGAATCACCCACATCTGACTAATCCCGATGATCTGCAGCGGGCTTATTTTGGGGTATCGGGTTTGGCCTGATACCCCTTTTTTGTTGCTTTACCAGACCAAACGCTAGCGATACTGGCGGTCACGCTGCTTCAACGACACATTGGTGCCGAAGAAATAGTTCACTTGCAACTGGAAACTGTCGTTGTGAGGGCTCTTGCTATACCCCAATTCAATGCTGGTGGACTGGTTCAGGAAAGCCGGTTGATATTCTGCAGATACGCTGTAATTGTCTTCGGCATCCATTCCACCAGCACTGCCTGAAACTGAAACGTCATAAGGCAGATAGGCCTGAACACCTAAAAACCAAACATTAAAGTTATCAAAATCTTCTGCTTTGCTTATTATCCGCGAACCAAACAGGGTGAAGTTCCCCAGATAGTATTGCCCGGACGCACCGTAAGAGTTCTGGTTGATAGAAACGTCGTCAAATCCGTAGCCGAGCTTCAGCTTAGTGTAAGTATAATTGTAGAGAATACCCACTTTACCTATGTCAAAGTCTCGTACAAATACAGACGTAACTACGGAACCCGAATCCGTGTCAATACGGTTATCTTGGCCATTAGTGCGCGCAGCTGACGCCGACAGCGAAGCACCAAAGTACTCCGCAATAGGCAATCGATACGCGCCATTTAAACCATAGCCAGATGAGTCCCTATCCTGGTCGTACTCCGCCCCCGCTTCAAAATTCTGCTCGGCAACGCCTCCATTTTCACCAGCGCACACTGACAGCGGAAACAACAAAACCAGACAACTTATCCTTAGTTTCACTTCCTACTTCCTTATTGATTACAACGGGGGCGGAAGATTACCAAACATTAACCACTTTAACATCAATGGAAGGCTCCGAATTTTGAGCGCTGTAGCATCACAACCCATCACCGGGTTAGGCTGACCGTACACAAAGTGGTTTTCATTTGTTGTTCACGAACCGCGAACAGGGAGGCACCATGTACCTGTCAGTCCAGCTTAGTTATTACCCCCTCACAGATGACTACAAACCACCCATCAAGGCGCTGATTGAGCGGCTCGAAAAAAGTGGTCTGGAAGTGCACTCTAACCGGATGAGTACCCAGATTTTCGGTGAGTACGATACGGTGATGAAAGTATTTTCCGACACGCTCAGGTGGTCGTTTGAAACTTATGGCAAGGCGGTGTTCACTGCGAACTTTATTGAAGGTGACCGCCGGCCCCGGGATTGAGCTGTCGGGTCAGGCACACTCAATGCCGTTGCTCTTCGCGAACCCATGAAAAAACCGGCGCGTGGCATCGTCTACCGGGAAGTAGCTCTCGACCAACAACTCCTGCGCGCCAACATCCAGTGCGGTCCCGAATCGGCTAAGCGTCGAAAACAGACTTAGCCGCTGACCGCCGATTGTCATGTCAAAGGTGATCATTGGCCCTTCAATTCCATCCTCATTCGGTTGCTGCCAGTTAGCAGGCGGATCCATTGCGAGCAACCGGGATAAGAGCCGTCGCATGCTCTCGTCCGGGAATGCGGTCAATTGCCGGCGCAATCGCCTCAACATCCAACTGGCGAGCATTTCCCAATTCGTCACCAATGGTCTGAATGCCTGCGGGTCGAATAACAACTCCAGCACATTCAGCCTGCCCTGGCGTTTTTGTTCAGGAACAATCGCATCCAGCAGTGCAGAGTGAACACGGTTGCCCATCAGGATATTCCAGCTGCCGTCCACTACCGTTGCGGGAAACGGCTCCTGATTGCGCAGCATAACCATTAGCGCATCACGTATCGTTTTCATTTCCGGGCTTGAAAGGTCCGCGTCCGAATAAGCAGGCGTAAAGCCGCCGGCTGTCAGCAGCATGTTGGTTTCCCTGTGAGGCAGATCCAGCACGTCCGCCAGCCGCATCAACATATCCCGGCTGGGGCTCGCCCGCCCTGTTTCGACAAAGCTGACATGGCGGGTAGACACATTTGCCTGAAGCCCCAGATCAAGCTGCGACATGCGACGGGCTCTGCGGTATTCGGCTAGCAATTGGCCGGCTGACATCGTTGATCTCCTTTGCGCCTCTCACCTTGTTCCATCATTTTCCGGTAGCAGCTTCCAACGTGCCATTACCTCTGGGGTAATTGAGAGCATAACCTTACCGCGCGATTCTAGCCTTGAACTTACAATCAAAAGGAATCGATGCCATGCAAACGATCACACTTAAAACACTCAAAGCCACGCTCTACATCAACGCAATGTCATCAGCGGCGATCGGCCTGTTGCTTGCGGCAGCATCCGGCCCAATCGCGTCGCTGATGGGCGGTTTCAATCCAGCCATCGCTTTCTGGGTCGGCGTCGCTCTTATACCATTTGCAGCAGGGGTCGCGTGGGTTGCCAGAGCCCTTCCGAGCGCCCGTTTCTGGGTAAAGGAAATTATGCTCGCAGATATCGCGTGGGTCGCAGCAACGCCCATTGTACTGGTCGTGTTTTCAAATCAGCTCAGCGTGCTGGGCCAGCTTCTGATCGCTGGCGTCGGGTTGGTTGTCGCGGGCTTCGCCACTATCGAATGGCTGGGGACGCGACAGAAAATGCAGGCAGCGTGATTGGTTGGCCGACAAAAAAGCCCGCGCTCAAAGAGTGCGGGCTTTTGGTTTTGCGATGTTCAGTGAATCCGTTACTGATCCACAATCATCACCGACTTCACGTTCACGAATTCCTTGATACCGAAGCCGCCGTGCTCACGGCCATAGCCACTGTCCTTTACACCCCCAAACGGCAGTTGAGGTTGAGCCAAGCGGTAACCATTAATGTTCACCATTCCGGTATCGAACAGGTCGCGAGCAATGGTAATGGCCCGATCTTCGTCTTTCGAGAAGATACCACCGCCAAGACCGTAACGTGAGTCATTGGCGACCTCGATTGCTTCAGCCTCATCTTTAACCCGGATCAACGACGCTACAGGGCCGAACAGCTCCTCATCGTATGCCGGCATGCCGGGCTTGAGATCTTCCAGCACTGTTGCCGGGTAAAAGTACCCAGGACCATCCGGAACCTTACCGCCGGTCAGGCACTTGGCGCCCTTTTCAATAGACTTGCTGACCAGGTCATGCAGCGTGTCCCTCAGATCACCCCGGGCAATGGGCCCAAGCGTGGTGTTCTGATCGGTTGGATCGCCATATTTAACCTGACTCATCTGCGCTACAAACGAATCGCGGAACTGCTCGTAAACCGAGTCCACGACAATAAAGCGTTTGGCCGCAACACAGGTTTCACCGTTGTTGTACATCCGGGCCTGAACACAGGTATTAACCGCTTTTTCGATGTCGGCGTCTTCCAGCACCAGATAGGCATCGTTGCTACCCAATTCCAGCACCGTTTTCTTGAGACATTCGCCAGCTTTCGCGGCTACAGTTGCGCCCGCTCGCGGGCTGCCTGTCAGCGTTACACCGCGGACGTGTTTGTGCTCAATCAACTCGTTTATCTGGTCGTGGTCTGCCAGCAACACAGTGAACACGTTGTCTGGCAAGCCTGCATCTCGATAGATTTTCTCGAGCGCTAGAGCTGAGCCCCATACGTTGGCAGCGTGCTTCAACAGCACCGTGTTACCCGCCATGATGTTCGCAATACTGTAGCGGACCACCTGATAAAGCGGGAAGTTCCAGGGTTGAATCCCCAGAATGACACCAATCGGCTGGTAGCTGACCAGTGCGCGACCACCGTCGAGAGGCCGTTCCTCATCGGCGAGCATTTCATCTGCATTGTCAGCGGTGTATTCGCAGATGGCAGCGCAAAGCTCTACTTCATCTCCGCCCTGGGAAATCGGCTTGCCCATTTCGGTGGTCATCAGACTGACCAGCGAGGGCTTGTTCTCGCGGAGCTGTTTGGCGATGGCCCGCAGAATCTTGCCACGCTCATCCAGGTCGGTTTTCTTCCACTCCTGAAAGGCGTCATGGGTTGCCGCCAGCAATGAACGCACTTTGTCGTCGCTCATCATCTCGTAGGTCTGAATTACTTCACCCGTAGCCGGGTTAATCGTCTGGTGCTGTCCACTCATGTTAAACCTCCTCAGATTCACATTGGATATTCGGTGGTTTTACATCTGGTAGTGGGATCATTCTACGAGCGGAAACAGAATTAGACCAGTCGGTCTAATCATTCCCTATCGGTCGCAGGTAAAGAATAATTAATCCCCGTAGCTGACGACCACCGCATCGGTTCTGGTGGCGGCTTGATAAGCGCTTGCGCAGATTAACAACCGTCCACATTCACCACTGAAAAGCGTACTTCCAACAGCTGCCCCATGTCGCCTCTCACCTTTGTGTCAGAAAACTAATCGCTAACTCGGATTACTTGTCAGATTTATTTACACAAAGGTCCATTATCTATCGCTGTAAACGGCATAGTTCATTCTTGTATAACGACTTTTAATCATCAGGCACAGGAAGTGCCCTTAAAAAACAGGAGTGCCGATCACAAGTCGCTGAAATGCGTTGCTCACACCTGAGTCGAAAGGCACCGACACCAACACTGTAAGTAAAAGGAGTTTTACAATGGGAATGTCTCGAAGTCTGGCGTTGGGTGTGCTGATGTCTGCGTCTGTAGGTGTTGCTCATGCCTCTATTATCGATTTCACGGATGCCACTTGGCAGTCCAGCCTGAGCGGTGATACCGCCTCCACCAAGACCCGTAACTTTGCCGGCGTTGATGTCACCATCACGGCGTACAGCGGTTCCGGTCTGGCCAACCTGACGTTTACCAACTTTGACGGTTCTGCTGATGCGCCATGCGGCACTTTGCTGGCATGCGATGCTGATGGCGCCGGTATCAACGATGACGAAGTGACCTTCGGCGTGGGTGGCAAGGGTGACGTTGAGCGCATTCTGGTTACCTTCTCGCAGGCGCTGAACGTGACCAACCTTCACTTTTTTGATCTGTTCGCTGCGGGCGGCACCCCAAGCGATGCGCAAACAGAACGTGCCCAGTGGCAGCTCAACGGCGCTGGCACTGGCGGTACCCTCGACGGTTATCTGGCCAGCGGCTACGCAGAAACCGGAGACCTGGGTTACTTCGGCGTAAACCAGATCGAGTTCTTTGCGGATACAGAGAAGACTGCGTCTTCATCGAACTCCGATTTCGCCCTCGCTGGCATCAGCTTTGGTTCTTCTACGGATCCTGTCAGCTCCGTGCCTGAACCTGCCAGCCTTGCGCTGTTAGGGCTTGGCCTGGTCGGACTTGGACTGCGTCGCAAAAAGCAATAAGCGCGCGCCCGTACAAAAATACCCCGCACTGCGGGGTATTTTTTTTGCCTCACATCAGTAACCTGAAGTCGACTGCAACCCCCATAGATGGGCAGCGACCAGCGCTCGCCAGGGAGAAAACTCCTCAAGCCAGCGACGTGTTTCATCCTCCGTCAGCTTTTCGGACTTCCCCAGCAGTATTTGCAGGTTGCGACGCACGGCCACATCACCATGCAATGAACCGTCGAGCCAACCAAACCCTCTTAGAAGCGCGTAACTGACGGTCCAGGGCCCGATACCGCGAATAGCCAGCAATTCGTTGCGAATGTCATCAACCGGCAGCGTGTCATCTGCCCAGGACTCGAGCGGGAGCGGCGCCTCTATCACCCGTTCACTCAGAGCGATCAAGGTAGCGGCTTTGGTTGTCGACAAGCCTGCACTACGCAAATCATCCATTCGCTGCGATATCAGCTGCTCCGCTTCCGGGTGGCACCACAGGCCACCAGAATGCTGTTGACCGGCCATCTGAATCAGACGGCGGCGAATAGATACCGCCGCGCTGACACTTATCTGCTGACCGATAACGGCCCAAACAATCGCTTCAAAAGGTGTGATCGCCTGCGGCACACGCAACCCGCTATTGCGCCCCACCACGGCGCCCAACTGCGAATGCCCGGCATACGACTGCTCGAACACATCGATCGGCTGATTCAGCCCCAGCATTCGCTTGAGTCTGCGCAGCAACAGCGCCGAGTCACCAGAGGCAAACACGCCGTCAGAGGTAACCTGCGCGGTCGCGCTACTTTCTTCGAAGCGGATGCTCAGGCAGGCAGGGGACCCGTTCCATATCACACCCTTTTGCATCTGCGCCTGCTCGACCCTTTCCGAGACTTCCTGCTGATCACGACGATGAAAATTCAAAACATCGTTCGCGCGAAAGCCGGCAGGCAGATCAACGCGGCATTGCAGTAACGTTTCCGGCATACCGGTTTCCCTCTTCGATCTCTTGAATTGGCATGACTGCCTGGTGAATGAGGATGGCAAACTTGAACCCAACTGAGCATCGCCCCCTCAAGCGTCGGGAAGTGACAATAAAACGGGGATGGTCTGCATCAGAAATTCGCGAAACCACCGATGGGCTTTATCCTTCTCCAGTGCAATCGGCCAGAACAGATAGATCGGCACATTGGGTGTCGCAACCGGGAAAGAAAAAACCTGCAGATCCAGGTTAGCGGCCATTCTCTCGGCCATCCGCGCAGGGACAGTTGCAATCAGATCAGAACTGCTGGCGACCGACAGCAGGTTGCTGAAGTGCATGACCTGCGCTCCAATCTTACGCTGCCAGCCAGGGTGGCCAAGAATCTGATCCAGAGGCAATGTGTGGCGTTCACGCTCTGGCAGCACGACATGCTCGGCCTCAAGAAACTGCGCCATGGTCAGCTCGCCTGAAATCACCGGATGCCCTTTTCTCGCCACCACTGAAATCTGCTCGTAGCCGATCACAATGCCATTGAGCCGCTCGCTCTCGGGCATCATTGAATCCATGCCGAAGTCCAGCTCGGCGCTGATGAGCTGTCGGTGCCAATTCCCTTGCTGGGGCACTATTTTGATCCCAATTGAACGACTCTGCTGCCGCAAAAAGGCCATCAGCGAGCCCAGCATCAGTGTCTCGAAATAATCGACAGCACAGATCTGAAAGACGCGATTGGCCGTACCGGGGTCAAACTGCCGGCCTGGATCCAGTGCATCAGCAATGATGTTCAGCCCGCCGGCAATCTGATCGCAAAGCTCCCGCGCGCGGGGCGTGGGCACAAGCCCTGTCCGGGATCGTGTGAACAGGGGATCGCCCGCAGTCACGCGCAGCCTTTGCAGTGCAGCGCTCACAGCAGGCTGGCTCATGCCCAGACGATCTGCAGCCCGCGACAATTGCCCTTCTTCGACGACGGCGACAAACACGGGTAACAGGTTAAGGTCGATAGATCTTAAATTCAGCTTCATGGATATTATATATACAGCATATTCATTAGACGAAAAAGACAACACTGGACATGATGAGCTCAGGTTTAATAAAGCGGAGAACAATAATGGACCTGAACGATCTCGTTGGCGCTGCGGTACTTGGATATATTTTTCTCGCGGCGATCTATGAATGGGCAAGCGGGCGCAGCGCCAACGGTGTGCGCACAGCACAGGACTGGAAAATTGCCGGTCTTACTACCGTAATGATGGTGGTTATTCAGCGGCCGCTGGTACTGCTGATTATCAGCTACACCCTCACATTACTGGTTCCGGGTAGTGCGGGTTCACTGGCATGGCTTGATAACCAGTATTTCTGGCCAACAGTGATTGCCTTTTTCTGTCTTGAAGAACTGATTCACGGTGCCGGTCACTATTTTGCGCATTGCAAGCGCCCAAAGCATCGCTGGGCGCAAGCCATCCAGGCCGTCTACAAACTCTCGCACCGGCCGCATCATTTCAGTGGCGATGATGAACGCGGAAAAGTCACCGTGACACAGACCTTCACTAACGGCTGGCTGTGGTGGCTGATCATGCCCAACTACTGGTTTCAGCTGCTGGCACTGTATCTGGGGCTGGTCGATGTCTTTCTCTGGGGCACTGTCGCTAAAGGGCTTTGGGCGGCCCATACCCATACGCAATGGAACTACGACCTTTATTTCCATAATCACCGCTGGGCCTGGGTTCGCAAAACCATGTGGGCATTGGCACATGTGATCACGTTTCCAACCCAACACCATCAGCACCATGCCCGGGGCCGGAACTCTGCAAAAAATGTCTGCGGCTCGCTCGCTCTCTACGACTGGCTGATTTTCGACACGCTAGCAATCGAAACCAAAAAGCCCGAAATCTACGGTTGGCGGCAATCCGAACGGGAACAGAAAAGTGTGCTCTACCGGTATTTCAATACCGACCTGAAGAAATACCTGAAGACCTGAAAGTCACCCGTCTATAACCCACGCACAAAAAAATGCCGCAGCGTAAACTGCGGCATTTTGGTTTCTCACGCTTTACGTGAACATTCAGGACATCACAATCAGCGCAGTTTATACGCCATCACGTAATCGCCAATGGTGGTGCCAATTGAACCATGACCACCTGCAACGATGACCACCATCTGCTCACCTTTACTGTTCAGGTACGTCATGGGTGTAGCCTGACCACCAGCTGGAAGCCGTGCTTCCCAGAGCTGCTCACCATCGGTCACGTTGTAGGCCCGCAGGTAGTTGTCTACCGTAGCCCCGAGAAACGCAACGCCACCGCCGGTAATGATCGGACCGCCGATACCGGGCACACCAAGCTTCAACGGAATCGACAAGGGCGTCATATCCTTGATGGTGCCGTTCTTGTGCTTCCATTTAATCTCGCCACTACGCAGGTCTGCGCCCGCAACATAGCCCCAGGGTGGCTGTTGACAGGGCACACCCACCGGCGACATGAAAGGTTTGAGCTCGACTGAGTACTCAGCCCCTGCGTTCTCGTTAAGGCCCTGTTCTCCCACGTTCATAGGCCCCGTTGGCTCGCCGCCATCTTTAGGCACAAGCCGTGAGGTGAAGGCCATGTACAGCGGCATGCCGAACATCACCTGACGCTCGGGATCAACTGCAATACCGCCCCAGTTGAAGACACCAAAGTTGCCAGGGTACACGATAGTGCCCTGCTCCGAGGGCGGCGTATAACGGCCGTCGTATCGGAGACTGCGGAACTGGATACGACAAATCATCTGATCGATTGCTGACGCCCCCCACATGTCCGATTCAGTCAGCTTGGGCGGCGTGAAGCTCAGGCCGGAAACCGGTTGGGTTTCAGCCGTATGATCGCCGGGAATCGCACCCTTGGGAGCGGGTTTTTCGGTGATGGGGATGATGGGCTCACCGGTTTTGCGGTTGAGCACATACACGTCGCCCTGCTTGGTCGGCACCACCAGCCCGGGCTCTACGCCATTGGCGGTTTTGATATCCACCAGACTGGGTTGGGCCGGTGTATCCATATCCCACAGATCGTGATGGACAAACTGCTGTACCCAGGCGGGCTTGCCGGTTTCAAGGCTAAGTGCCACCACAGAGGTCGCGTATTTCTCTTCTGCCGGCGAGCGGTACATGCCGAGCTGATCCGGCGTGCGATTCCCCATGGGCAGATAGATCAACCCGAGCTCTTCATCCGCACTGGCGACTGACCAGCTATTGGGTGAGCTGGTGGCATAGGTTTCGCCTTCGCCAATCGGCGCGGTTTCATCGGGATTACCGGAATCCCAGTTCCATTGCAGCTCGCCTGTTTTGACATCGTAGGCCCGGATAACACCGGATGGCGAGTTGATGTCGTAGTTGTCGTTGACCGACCCGGCTACCACTATTTTCCCGTTCGCCACCACCGGCGGCGAAGTCGCATAGTAGTAACCATTTTGTTTGAACGGCATGTTATGCATCAGATCGAGCACGCCGTCTTCGGCAAAATTACTGCAACGAGCGCCGGTAGCAGGATCAACCGCAATCAGGCGGGCATCAGATGTGGGCATGAACAATTGCGCGTCGCAGACTTTGCTGTCCAACGCCTCGGCTGGTGTTCCGGCTTGAGCGTCGCTGT
>TARA_R100001440_G_scaffold15438_3_pt1 | contig 22552 bp, 19 predicted proteins | sample TARA_R100001440 | Tara Oceans TARA_R100001440 (sample SAMEA2622112) | marine metagenome | biome: marine biome (ENVO:00000447); feature: surface water layer (ENVO:00002042); material: "saline water (ENVO:00002010), including plankton (ENVO:xxxxxxxx)" | depth 5 m
GTCTGAAGATACAAAGTTGTTAACAAAGACATCACTAAGTCTAAATTGAACAAACTCATCTACAGTGTTGTTTCTAGAGTAATACCACCTATAATATTTAGCCCAGCTAGGAGCTTTGTGAAATATACTCCATCCTATTGTTACCGCACCATAAAGACCTCCATCATCTGTACCACCAGGAGGATTGTCAGAAGAAGTTCTTTCACTAGGAAACTTAACATAAACTTGAGACTCATCATCTATCAAGACCGTTGAACATCTACCTCTTTCATCAAAATAGACTAAACCAAAACTGTGAAAAGCTCCACTCTTAAAAGAAGAAACTCCACCACCTATTAAAGAAATATCTACATCATCTTGATATGTTGGACCACCATAAGTCTTTGGATCTCCTTGAACATAGCCATACTGAGGCGTGGTTTTAATGTTTATCTTAGGCACATCAAATCCCTGTGTGTAGTTTCCGTAAGCTAATCTAGTGTTTCCAATAATAGTTTGTGTGTTTGCAGATCTAGGTACAGAGTCAAAAAGTCTATCTCCTGATCCAGCATCTATAAATCTATATAGTTGATCGTTGTAGAACGATATAGTTTGCTCTGATAAATTGTCTATCTGCCAAGCACTAAAATCATTATTTATTTTTGCTATAGTGAAAAACTCACCTCTGTTACCCCTAGCCAAGTTACCAAGATCTTTACACTTAAGTCCAGCTAGTTCTATCTCCTTCACTATACCTGACGAGTTCTTAACAGCTACATCTATCCTATTGTGTACAAATGGATCTATACTATTTTGAGGATGTTTTCTTTTATCATGTATGGATGGCACAACATCACTTATAGGGGACCATGGACTAACTTCATTATCGTAATAGTGATACCTGTATCTAAACTGATACATGTGTCCATATAAGTTGTTTTTACTGTAGTTTGCATCATCGACATACGTATATGTAGGTGCATATAGTGAGTTTCTTTTTAGTACCTCTACATAGTGTCTTTTCTTTTCATAAGGGTAATCAGCATCATATAAACTATGTGGGTAATAATCTTCTAAGCTAATGTTGTCTGTTCCACCCTCTTCATCAAGGACATATGGCTCAGTAGAACTGTCTATAAGTGCTATACTGTTTTTTGACTTTCTAACATTTATAGAGCAAGGTTCGCCATATTGTCTAGATGTCCAGTATAACACATCACCTACTTTATTTATATCGTTTATCAAGAACTCTTTTCTCCAGTTGAACACAGCGGATGACGAGTTGCCACAATCTCTAAATACAGTGGATATGGTATCAGTTCTAAGATCATATTCTAATATTAAATGAAAGTCAATATTGCTAGCAACCATCCAATATATCTTATTGTCCTTTTTGTCCTCATATGTCCCAATGGTGTCAAAAGTAGCCTCTACAGTATCTATTGTGTCATTTACTATGGTAGCGTTGGCTCTAATAATTGTCTTAGAAAGAAAAGTAGGATGACCCAGTACATCAACAGTTTCACCAAAATTAATAGTCCAACCCACAGACTCTACTTGATTAATATATTCAGTTAAAACTAAATCTCCTTCAGATGTGTCAGCAACGGACCAATCTGTAGAGTCATTCAAAGCACTAGGCTCATTAGCATATCCATATCCATCTTCTACACCTACATTTTCTGGTAGTAAAAAGTAAGGGGATAGTCCATTTGAATCCTCTGTAAACAAACTGCCAGTTATAGAGTCTGGAGCACCTAAATACAATGGTTGAGTCGATGATGACTTTTTTAAATCTACGTAAAATACACCTTCTTCGTTTCCTAATCCATCTGTAGAATAAGCCCCTTCAAATAAAAGAGCGTGAGCCCAAACTTGACCTGGAGTATAATCTGGGTGATTAGTTATGTTGTTTAAAGTAGATTGTCCAAAGAAATATTCGTTATCAAAATAAGGACTGTTGTTATCTATAACACTAACCGTTATTCCTAAATTAGCAAAAGCATTTTGATTTTGACTAACCCAAAAGGTTAAATAATTCAACATGTTAATGTGCGTTTCCCCGTTGTAAGCTATTTGAAAATTGTTAGTAGGATTCTGCATTTCAGCTAATGAAAATCCTATAGATATATCAAAGTTTATAACAGTATCATCAAAGGTAGCTGGAAGACCAGAGGGTAAATAAAATTCGGGAAACGGAAATGTTGTCTGCTCAACTACTACATTATATGCTAATCCATCTTCGTCTAAATTTATGTTGCCATTTTCATCAATAGCAGATTGTGATACTGTGATCGTGTAAGGATCGTTTTCATCTCTTAGATGTCCATCAAAATTTTCTAACACGATTGATTGACCGAATAGGAGACTACTTCCTCCATAATTAAAAAAATAGCTTCTAGAGGGCATAAACAAAGTTATTCTTCTCTTGCCAGAAGTTGGAGGCTTTGGAAAATCGTAGTCTATCTTTTTAGTTCCTTTGATGTTTTCAATAACACCCTGTGTTTGACCCTCTGAAGATATATTCCTTATGTTTAAACCATGATGATAATCACCATTCTTAACAAGTCTAGGGTCTACATCTTTATCTAAACCACCTACAAATATTCTTTTTGACTGTTTACTAGGCATCTAATTAAAGTTTAGGAGCCTGCTTGAAAGCTTTTCTTGTAGTCTGTAACGCTTCTTCTTTGTTAAATGACTGCATTCTAGCTCTAGCAAGTCTCTTCTGATTATAATATTCTTTTCTTGCTAACATCTTTTCATTCATGTTTATGGCTCTCTTTCTAAATATTGACTTCCAATATATATAAGACTTAAGAGCCTCCTGTGCAAAAGAATGTATTTTTATTTGTTCACCCTCAAGATCTGTAGATCCATCAGATATATATTCTATTATGACACTACCTGACAACTCAGAGAACTCTATTGTTCCCTCATCTAAATTTTCTCTGTAGTAACCATTTACATTGTTTCCTCCTCCTTCTCCAAACCTAGCATACAAACCATCTCCAGGAACATTATCTGTAAAAACTGGATGTTGAGTTTTATCTTCTGTGACAGAGCTCGTAGTTCCATGAACTAAATTTATTCTATCTCTTCTGCCTAGATAGTTCATTTCTCCATCATTATCTGTAATACCTATCTTTGTAAAAGACACATAGTCTGATGGCAGCTTAACAGTATTCTTATGATCCAAGTTTAGCTCTATACTTTTTATCTGCCTAACCGTATCAAAATTTAACTCCTTCAATCCTTGAAGTGCTAAGTTAAAATATCTAAGATACTCATGCTCACTAGACTTACCCTCTTCTATAAACAGATCTTGTATTATTTCTTCAACTGATATAAACTGTGCCATTATTAATCTATATTATCATTAGCCATATCATCATTAGCGTTTTTCATTACAGCTAACAATTCAACTAAGTTTCTTATTATTATTTTTTCGTAATCTGCTGGTATAGGATAAAGACTATGATCTTCTATTTTACTAGATGTCCCTATATAACTAACTCTCAGCTCTTGACCATACTTACTTGTAAAGGAATCAAAATCATATCTTTTGTATAGATATATCGCTGCTCCCCCTTGAAGACCTGTTAGTGCTCCAGCATTTACAAGATTCTCTATATAGTAGTATTGTCTGCCTGTTTTCTTAACAGTTTTGTCGTAAAGAGAGTTGTGCTCACCTCCTGATGGCATTCTATGAAATATTATTTGTTCATATCCTTCTGCCGCTGGTGAGGGTTTTGGACTGGCGTTTTCATCTTTTATTATTGTAAAAGCATTACCTGGAGTAAATGGTTGTATATTATATCCTCCCTGTGGCTTTATTTCTTCAAAGGTTAAAGTAAATACATTAAAACCAACACCGAAAAGTCCCTTTTCACAGATTATATTTTGTTCTTTAGATAACTTATAAGCATTTTCTAAAATAAATTTATCTATAATATCTTCGTGAGTTATCTCTGTTGTTGGTGCCACAAACTCACTACTATACATGGTGTCATTAATCATAAATGCTATACCATGAGAGTTTTCTTCGCCTTTTAAGAAAGGATCTTGAGAAATAAAATGATCACTTTTATCACTAAATATATTAATATTAAATCCTATATTACCATTATTAGTACCATCGATAAGGGCAGTGGTAGTAGAATTATCATCAGGGCTAGAGGAAGTAGAACCAACGCCATTAACTCTAAAATCTGTTATTTTGGAACCATATAGGGTTTCCAGTAAGATTGAGGTATTATGTGATATAACAGTGCTAGCAACAGAAGTTGAATTTAAAGATTCACCCTGAGCAAAACCATATTTAATATCAAAGTCTTTAACAAATTTTTGAAAACCAGGACTATTTACTAAAGATTTTATAAAGTCTCTATGTGTGTTTTCATAACTGTTATTTTCAGAGGTATCAACATTAAACTGTATTTTGTGAGTTTTTACCCCCTCATGTGTATTTGCAAAAGTAGATTCATTGGACATTAATGTTTTCGTTATTTCAAAGTCAATCTCTACAAAATATTTTTTATCTAAAACCTTTGGTCCTCTACTAAAAGTTATGGTTATTTTATTTGGCTTGTATGTAGCGGGTTTTGCACCGCCTTTTATCTTAAAAACATCTTTTTGCTTTGTAAATCTAGTGCCAGCAGTTTCCACTCTTTGTATACCCATGTCATTAGGTAAAGAAACATAGCCAAAATCTAGAGCACCTACTAGAGCACCATTTCTAGAATCATCTTTATCTAGTGAAACAGTTGCCTGAGATATCCATCCTCCATCTATTTCTAATTCACCTTTTGCTGTAGTAGTAGACTTGGTATACATCCAGTCCATTATCTCAGACTTTATTAGAGAGTCTCTTTCTTGATCAACAAGGATCATAATCTCTCTTATGTCTATAGAGCTGTCTTCAGTGGGATCTCCACCGTTAACGATTCTTAATACTTGTTCTGCTATTTTATATCTTGTTGTTGCCATTATTTATTAACAGTTTGATCTTTTTCTTTTTTCTCAGCATAATTTAATGGTTCCGCATCTCTTAAAGAGATTCCAATATAAGAAAGCATTCTTTGAGATATTTCTCTGTGAGTTTTACTAGGTAAAGTAAGTTCTTGAGTATTTTCATTTGAAGGATCAAAAATAGGATTGCCATTTATTATAATATGACCCCACTGCGGTGAAGGTGGTTTAGCTATGTAAACAAGGAATATATTATCAATGTCATCTCCCTTAAACTCTATTATTTCATTAGCCACATTATCATATCCGTATATCTCAAATCCTTTGTCAAACATTACAGCCACCTTGTGATTAGAGTCTGGATATAACACTTCACTGTGAAGTCTGTAAGATAGTTGATCATGTGTTATTAGATCTATCCTGCCCCTTCTAAGTTCCTTGTTTGGATCTCCACCGTCATCATTTGTGTGAATTTGTCCAGGCAAAACATCGCTTGAGCTAGTTACTCCAGCAGGTCCATGATAAAGTCTTAAAAAGTGCAAGTATTCACCACTCTTCTTTTTTGTTACACTATCAAATTCATTTACAGGATACTTCCACACTCCTAGACCAGAGTCGTCATACACAAGTTGTTTCCTAAACACCACACTTCTTATATCATCAAGAACAGAATGGTTTTGCACAAGAGCTGTAGATGCCTTAGTCCTAGACTCTGCCTCAGTCTTATACCTTGCAACTCTGTCATGTATCAAATCTAATTGAGCCTGTTGTGCTAATAAGTTAAACTCAGATGGTTTTATGAACCCTCTTTGCTCTTTGTTAGCCATGAACTGAACAAACCTGTATAACTCATCTATTGTCATCTTAAATCCTTTTCAGACAAATATAGCAAAAAAAAAGGAGGTAACAACAATGTACCCCCTTTAAATACTGATATGTATATATCTGTTATCCTAAAACTTTCATTTTAGTTTTTATCTGATCAATGATACCGCTACCTTTATCAGTCATGCACATATCAGCTAAACAGTCAACTGGCTTGACACCAAGAGGTATGTGAGTAATTACAGGTCTTTGATCCCCTTGCACCCAGCTTATCTTTTGGCTGTCCCAATCTATAATACCAGATTCTTTACCTCTCATTATAGTTTGTTTAATGTCCATCTTTGGGTCATCAAGTCCAGCTATAAAAGATACAGGATCTTTCTCTGCTAAAACTTTCATATCATATCTAATCTCATCAGTAGACTTTTTAGTATTTATTCCTAGTACTGTAGCGTAACCGATAAGCTTATCAAGTTCCATTTCAAATACAGTTCTGATAGCATCCATTTCTTTCATACTCTTCTGCATCTTTTCTTGTGCTTTCTTTTCGTTATCAACCATATAGAAAACTGCTCTAGAATTAGACATTCTGTTTGGATTGCTTCTATTAGCATTACAAGCATCCATATACTTTCTAAGAGTAGGATTAGTTCTATCAACAATTAAGAATCCATTAGTAAACGTAATAGGTGACTTTACTTTTGAGTCTTCCTTTTGTTCATCTTCGTATATTGATGATTCACCAGGTATGTATCTTATCTTTCTGTTTACACCCATTTCTGAATCATATATAATATCTTCAGCTTTCAACATATAAACAAGAGAAAACTTAACCCTACCTTTATTATCTCTACTTTCTTTTACAAGTCTATAGGTAACAGGCTTATTAAGATCCTTACCCTTGTTTAAATTATTTATACCATGTGTGTTTGATTTTTTTGCTGTAGGAGTCTCAACAGTTTTCTTAACAGCTGGCTCTACAGTCTTTGTGGGATTGTTTTTTTTCTTTGTCATTTCTAAAATTAAATTAAAATTATTATTAAGATACCTTTGGAGGGAGAAAAACTCCCCCTCCTTAGATATGTTCTTTATACTGCCTGTATATCATTTCAAGACAGTTACCTGTTAAGCAGGGTTATCAGTCAGTATTGTGAAAGCTTGAACAATATCAGCACTAGGCTTGATAGAGTTGGCAGCGTCCATAATAACAGCAAATCCATTATTTCTATGGTTAGGCTCATTGATAACTTCTACAATATCTCTAAACGCTGTTTTGTGAGCATCGTCAGTAGTAAATTCTATAGTTATCTTGTCAGTACCCGAAGTGTTGTTAGCTTCATCTGTACCAGCTGCTTGAGCAGAGTCAAAGTACAAATCAAGTTCATCAGCGTCTTTAGATACCACACCTTTTAATTTAGAAAGCGGATAGCATACTGCGTCTGGTGCAGTAGTTGTGTTTGAGTTGAAATTCCCATCTGAGGCATTCATAAAATATAACATTTTCATATCTATATAATTTTTAAAATTAATACTAAGCTGTAGCAGCTCTTAATGTCACTACAACACTTGTTATATTACTATTCAAGAACTCAGATCCAACTACATCTGCAACCACAATAAAACCATTATCCCTGGAAAAAGGTTCGTTCATCTTATCAAGAATATTAGCCATAACAGACTTCTGAGTATTAGCTGCAACAGTTAACACCATAACATCTGTTTCTTCACCAACACCACCCTCATCAGTAACAAGAGCAGACCTTTTCATAGGTTTGAATCTCATATTTAGAGTTGTACCATTAGTGTCGTTAGCTTGAGTGTCAAAACCCAAAAAGTCAGAGACCTTGTACATAGCAACTTCATCTGCCGCTACATTTCCCCCTGCCTTAGCTTCTTGAAAGTAGAAAAACTTCTCAACATTTTTTTCCATGTTATAAAACTTTTATAAGGTTAATAATTATGATTTCTTGATTAACATGTAACGGTTAGCCGCAAATCCTTCAAAACCTCTTTCACATCTGTAGTGTGATTGTAACACGTCAGAAGTATTAGTTTTGTTTTGTAGAACAGCAGAACCTGTTAACCAGTGCTCCATATCTCTCGAATAACCGTTAGCAGCTTTAAATCGTATTCTCAACGATGGGATACTCTCTCCAGATCTAGCATCTCTCTGTGTATCCATAGGAATACAAAGACCGTAGCCAGGGAAGTGATGTCCTGAAGCTCCTAATAAGTTAGGGTGATTAAACAAATCATAAGTTTTCTTATGGAATGTGTATCCACCTCTTGTGAAAGAATTAAACCCTAAGTTTAACGCCATGTCTTTATTGTTTTGGAAAGTACCAAAGTTAGCACCACCAGCAGCGTAAGCACCTTGAGCAGCTAATAAATCATCAATATCTAAAGATAAGTTGATACCAGCGTAAAGAGCGTACTCTTTTGCACCTCGGAATTTATCTAAAGACTTAACGATAGCGTCAAAGTCAGCCATTGTGATAGATGCAGAACCTAAGTCCATAGACTGTCCATCCTCCTCAATAAATGGTAATAAACCTTTTGTTCCTCTAATAGTAGAAGAGTTTATAGATTCACCGTTTTTAAAGGTTAGTGTTACAGATCCTGAGTCACCATTAAGGTTGTCATTATCTATGTCTTCACCTAAAAGCATCATAATCTCAGAGTAGTCTAAGAATCTCTTATGAGTGTCCGCTTCACCTTTTAAGTACCATACGTATCCTGAGCCCATTTTTTCATTGTCAACTTTTACGTATACAATGTTTGTAGCCTCAGAACCTGTTACTTCAAAAGATTCTTTTAAGATCATACACTTGTTAGAGTATTCATGAACTCTTGGAGATAAACCATCTGGCTGTGGACCACCCTCTGGGTGAGCATTACCAATGATAGCCATCTCAAAGTCAGTTCCAGTAGCTTTAGCAGCTGTTAAACCGTTTTGACTAACTGAGAACATGGTGAACTCTCTAGTAGAAGCAGAAGGCATAGCAGATGCTGTTACATACGCCATATCCCCATCAGGGAATCTTAGTATGTCACCAACACGTACTGCTGAAAAGTCATCTGTTCCAATAAAGTTTTCAACAAAAGATCCTGATTGTATAGTAGCTGTCATAGCTCCTTCATAACCAGCAGCTCTATTTGAGCCAATTTGAATTTTTATACTATTGTGTAAGAACGCTTCTTCATAGTGTTCAAACGTAGTATTGCTTGTAGGAGCTTTAGCTCCCATAAGTTCGAGTAGTCCTGTAATCCCTTGCTCGCCATAACGCTTAACAAGCTTTTCAGAAACATCTCTTTTTCTTAACGAGTTTGTCGTTAAAGCACTCACATAGTTCTCGTTGGTAGCAACCTGAAGAGCTGTGGGTTTTAACGTCATTCCCGAAGGTATATTAACTGTAGCCATTTTTTTATTATTTTAACTAATTTATATATTTATTATCGATTCCACATTGAACCTTTCCCGTACATTTGATCATCTAACTCATCTAAAACAGATCTTTCTTTTGATGTAGCAACTTTATTTGTGTTGTCAAACGAAGGATTTTTAATATCTTTTACTACCTGCTCGGTACCTTTAGATCTATATTGATTTGCTACACTTCTTATAATGTCTTGAAAGTTGTTTAAGACAAGCATTTCAGTGTTTAACCTATCAAAGTCCCAGTTTCCGTCTTCATCAATATACCTATCAAAATAATTATTAAGATCAGAGTTGGAATCTACTAATCCCTGTCTGTGTTCATCAGACAACTGAAAAGTAAACTCTTCTCCATTCTCATTCATTTCAAATGTTATTGACTCAACTTCATCAACTTCATTAGACATTGTTTCAACCCATTCCTTTCTTACAGACTCAGATTCCTCGCTAGAGGCTTCATTGTTTTCAACAGGCATTCTATATTTTTCCTGCATGTCCATAAGATCTTTCCTGGCTTGAGAAACATCTTTTTTTAGTTCAATCTTTCCCAGAGTTTGATCTGCTTCACTGTTCTTACCCTTGTCTAGTTTGTACTTAGATTCTATCAAGACATTTATTTCATCCCTACTTAATTCAGGATTATTTTGTGCCATGTGTATCCTCATAACGTCCTCATTAGACATTTTAGAGTAATCAACAGTTTGAGTTCTTATATAGTCAGCAATAGTTCTGCCTGTCTCGCTAACAAATTGATTCATCTTTTCTAACTGCTCGTTAGCAAATTCTGATTTTTTGCGAGTCAAAGCATCTCTAAAGGAGCTTACGTCTTCAAATTCTGTTCCAAACTGATCGTTTATAAAATTTAAAAAACGTCCTTGAGCTTCTTCTGGAGATTCTTCGCTGACTTCACTCTGTTGAGATTGGTCGTTAGATTCACTATGTAAAGAACGGTCATTAGTATCTTGCGATTCTACTGGTTGCTCACTAGGAGTTTGAGTAGCTTCACTAGATTCTTCTTTTATTTCTGTAGTTTCTTGTTGAACTTCTGAACCTCCTGTTAGATCTACAACTTCTTTTTGTAGTTCTTTAGGCTGTTCTTGAACAACTTCACCACTTAATTGTTCAGCGATTAAATCGCCCATATCATCTGCCATATTTTATTGTATTAAATTAAACCTTGTTGCAAAAATAGTGTATTTATAATTATAAACACAAAATCTAAACAATTTTTTTTACATCATTATATCTGGATCTTCTATAGGTGCTTCATTTCCCTTTCTCTGCTCAATCATTTTTGATTGGAAATGTGCACTCTTAGCAACAGTTTTTTCTCTAGATTTACCCTGAGTTCTGTTAGCCTCAATCTTGCCCAGATTATTTATTTGTATTTTTTCAAGCTCTCTTTGATGTGCAGCTTGTTCATACTGATTTTTCATTTCAAACTCTATCTGCATCTTTCTTATCTCTAACTCAGCATCTAATTGTTTCATTTTAGCGTCTAACTGAGATTGCATATTCATCTCGCCTTGTTTTAGTTGAGCTGTAACTTGTGCTGATTGCTGTTGTTGTTGAGAGTTTGCCTGTATTTGTTGTTGAGCTATAGCCATCTGTTCTTTCTGATATTTCTTTCTTCTTAGAATAAGCATTCTATTTGCTAACTTAACATTGTTAATATCTCTTATTATTATAGCGTCTTCTAGTCTAAGTTCTTTTTGTGCTAAAGACAACTGTATAGATTGCTCCAACTGTGCTCTCTCCTCCTCATCAGGCTCTACCTGGATATCTATACCAAACTCGTGTAAGGATATATCTTTGTTTAAGTTAACCGTTTTCATAACAGCTTGACCCAAAGCTTTCATATACCCACTAAATGGCTTGTCATACTCAACTATATCTTGTAGCTTTAAACATATAGACTCGCCAGTGTCTTCAACTATTTTTAGATACCCATCATTAACAGATCTAGTAGCATTATTTGAAGCCATTAGCTGCATCTTCTGTATACCAACAAGTGCATCGCTAGAAGGTTTAGCACCATCTCTAGCTTCGTTTACTCCAGTCACATCACGTATCATATTTAGATTATGTTGGTATATCTGTATCAACTGCATCATATCCCTACCTATACCATTCTCTAACTCTTGAACAGGGAAAGCATTAGTAGCGTTACCCTCATCATCAGTTCTCCTATAATATATATTACCAGTTTGATCAAATATCTCCTGTAGTTCAAGTGGTGTAAAAGTACCTCCATCACCTTTAGATACATTCTCTAAAGATCCTATTTCAAAAGCAGCTCCTTTTGGTCTAGCCTTAGCCATAACTTGTTGCATCTTAAGATGTGCTAGTTGTATCTGATCTGCAAAGGGTATCATTCTCTGAACCATAGACACATTACGCATCTTGTTTAAGTTCGGTGAATATATTGTATATGACAGCTTTGTTTCGGCTAAATTATTTTTTGGTCTAGACATATTCTTTGCAAGACCGTAGTTAAATATATAATCTGATCCTACAATGTATTTACCACTATATACAGCTTTTACAGTGCTGCTTACTTTTTCTCTTTTGTATTTAGAGTTTTTAGGAGTTTTGTATTTACCTTCTTTTTTTCTGAGAGAGAACCCTCCAAAAGCATTTTCTTTCTTTTCATAATTTAACTCATATGTGCTAATAAATTCAGCATCCATAATTTCTACAGAAAATTTATCGTACTCATTAGAATAATCTCCACTGTTAGAAAAAGACTTTCCATATAAAGTATCATCATCTACTTTCTTTCCATACTTTTCAGCAATCTCTTTATATTCATCTTCTGTAAACTCATCCCCAGCTATTCTTTTTAGCTCAGATATACTAATAGTGTATATCTCTCCAGCATGATTTATATTTTTGTAACTAGGAGAATCAGAATATGAAGTTATTAGCTGTGTAGGATTTACATATTTAATTTTTATACCATGAGAAGCATCTATATAAGTTTTCACAGCTGCTGTTCCAATAACAACTAAATCTCTAATTATTCTTTTCCTGGTTTCACTGAAATCATTATTTTGCAATACATACTCTATACCATTTTCAAGAGATATTTCTTGAGCTAGTTTAAAGTGCATATCCATATATACCTGTAACTCTTGTATACTTTCGGGAACAAATCCCTTTTTGGTAAAATCTTGACCTGTAATTTTTGACATACTAGCTCTAAGAGGTGCTGTCTTCATGTCAGCAAATAGTCCTCTAGCCTTATCATCTCTTTGATCTATAGATAGCTTGTCTACTCCGTTTGCTCTAACTTTAAATTCTTGATTAAACATACCGCCAGAAATAACATCAACAAACTTAGGGATTATACAAACTGGAGTCCAGTCTATATTCATGTAAGAAGTATCACCCTCTACGTCAAGAATATCTTTATATTTAGATACACTTTGAGTGCCTTCTGCGTAAGCACGCATTTTTTCATATTGTCTTTTTCTATCCTGGTAGCTTAAGTCAGTATTACTCTTATAATCATAATACATTCTTTTTAAATATTGAAGACCATACTCTTTCGTAGCTTTTTCTTCATTGGTAGCAAAGACCGTTGGATATCCTCCTATAGTTTCAAATTGAGTTTTCATTTATATTCTCTTAGATATTATTCCTGTATTATTATATTTTTTTACAAAGTTAAGATTTATTTTTCTAACTTTCTTTTGTCTAACGTGTTTTTGTGAAGCTAACAGAGCTAAACTAGAAGCAACAGTAGCATCATACTTAGTTCTATTGTCTGGCTCAAACCTGCTCCAGTCATTTAGTAGTCTGTTAAAATAACATTTACCCATCTCTCCAGTATCCTCGTTGTAACCTATATGATCATAAACATAGCTAGCCACAGCCTCTGTCTGAGCATTTAAGACAGCTACACCAGTAGATGGTATACCTTTTGTTTTTTGAGCTCTACTATTGCTAGTGTGAGTAGACTCTGGTCGATCCATCAAGTATTCATAGTATCCTCTTCTTTCAAAATACTTTATTATACCGACCTTGTTATTTTCTATAAGTATTGGACAGCCATAGTATACACAAGTTTTTATCACATCCTCGTAAAACATCTCAGCCTTAGGAGGTCTAGCTATGTATTCACAAACAAACTGATTTGAGAAGTCATCCATCATGCTAAACTTTTTGTAAACATAACAAGCAGCATCAGATCTTCTACCATCAGTAGTAGTGTCGTGATCATAAGGGTCACAACCAGCCACCATCTCCATACTATTAGCAGGAGCTTTTCTGTTTCCAACTTCTTTTATTTTGTTTCTCCTATCTTCTGGCGGCAACCAAGATATTCTCCACCTGCCTTTTGAATTAGGAACCCACTGAACTTTTCCATCCTGAGTTCCACCCTTCCATATAAAGTCTCCTTTTACCACTAGATTTGTAGCTTGTTCGTTATAATCCATCTGCTGGTATATCTTTTCAACATCAAAGGGACTATGTCTAGAATCACTTCTAAAAGCTTCATCTATAGTAAAGGGTCTTTGTCTTTTTTCTTCAGACAATTTAGTAGTATTATTTTTATAGGCATCTCTTATGTTTTGTAAATACTCTTTAGATCCAATACTTTTACCTATAAATTTAGACTGTTCTTTTGTTGGTGTGTCAATCACAGAAAATCCGTACTCATCTATGAATCCTTCGTACCCATCATAAGCTGGAGTAAAATAAGAATACATACCAGATCTAGTTCTTCCGTTAGCATCTCTGTCTTTTACATCGCTGTCATACCATATATTTTTAAAGTTCTCACCACCCGAAACCTCAAGCTCATTGACAGTGGAAGGCATAAAACATTTCCCTATGATTCTATCTCCTAGTGTTAAACAAGATCTTACAACTTCCCAGTTTTTTTCTACACTAGCCTCTGTCCACTTACCAGCCTCGTCACATAGATACCTTATTAGCTTTACTGAGTCATAAGAGTTTTCTCTAGTATTTCTCCAGTCTATTTTACTATTCAAAGCTTCTGACTTTGTAACTTTGGAAAAGTTCTTAGTTATCTTCTGACCTGGTGTGTTAAAACTAAGTGTGCTTTTAGGGTTGTCACTACCATCTATTATAGGCTGAAAAAAGAAAGGTAAACTTCTAAACATATAAACTAATTTGTCTGTAAACAAAGATTTAGCGTCAGCACCAGTCTTGCTAGTTATGCCTCCATGAGAATTGTATCTTGATGTTATTTCATGTAGCAACATAGCAGCACCTTTGTATGAGGCACCCTCTCTTCTGTGCTTTACCATTACCATCCCAAAAGAATTAGGATCTTGCTTGCATATTTCCCAGAATATAAAAAACCTTCTGTCTCTATCTCTGTACTCAGGATATCCTACATCCATCTTGCACCAGTTTAAATAATAGTAATGCTCTCCAGTTATGTAGGTAGGCACACCATTATTCATAAACCAGACTCCTTCTTCTCTTCGTTTAAACTCTTGGTCTATAAACCAAGAATATTTTGAAACAGTTTCTTGACTGAGACCATCTGGCATTTCTGTTCTTTTCCACTTCTGGTCTTTCTTTTTTAAATCTGAAAACAGTATTTCTTTTTTCTTAGGCTTTACGGGAAGTTTAAACTTCAAACTATTTACTTGTATATACTCCGACATAATAAATTTTAGCCAATTATGCAAATATAATAAAATAAATCTTACTCTCTATTTTTTGGCATACTTTTCTGAGAAGCCAGCTTTGAACGATTTCTCCTCTAAGTCCATATCATCTTCAATAGATTCACCTTCTTTTATTTGATTTTGTATCTTGTTAATAGCCATGAGTATATCTTGAGCGTCCATAAAACACTCCTTCTTAGCTTTCATAGCGTTTCTAGCTTTGTCATCCTGAAGATCTGGATCTATAGGTTTCTTAACTTCCTCCAGCAAAAGATCAAAAGCCTTGTTACCAGAGTCTATAAGACTTTGTAGCTTTTTATTAACATCTACTTCTTTCATTTACTTTCATATTTAGCAACACAGAGCACCTTTCATATTCCTCTAAGTCTTCATAATACTCTATCATAAAGTCTATGCACTCATCTAGGTCTTGTTCTGTTAAGTCTTCCTCTACCATATTCCACAAAAAACAAGCTGGACTTTTTGAAGTTAATATCTGATCTATAGTTTTTCTACCCGTTAATATATCATATGAGTTTGAAACGCATATATCTAATATTTCTTCTTTAGTCATCATTTTTCTACTTTTGCTAATATGTCAAAGTTACGCATTCTTAACAACTTATCACCCTCTATCTTCATATCATATTCAGAATTTTTAGAAAATATAACCTCATCTCCTTTTTTTAAGCCCATTTTTTTCATTTCGTCATTCATATATTCTATGTATCCATATAGCTCTTCATCTTCTGCTTCTGGCTTTATGTATATACCAGACTCTGTGATATAGTTAGATTCGTCCTCTATTTTCTGTCTAACAAAGTTCCAGTGATTTAACATCTTAAGTTTACCTTTTCTAACTCTAGCATACACATGAGCACAGTGAACTTTAAAAACTTTTTCTTCATCATGGTATGTTAACTCATTCTCTTCGCTTATTAAAAAGTGATGACAATAAACTTTATCGCCTTCTTTTACATCCATAGATATACCGTTGGACAAAGCTATAGGTACTCCAACAACTGTGCCATACTGTCTGGCGTGGTGCATATGGTTATAACTTGTTTCTAAAAATAACTCTCTACCATTTAACTCTATGGTGTCTTCGTGAGTCTTTTCTACTTTTACAAAAAAATAATCTCTTATAGGTTTCATATCACTTCGTATTTTTCTCGTTCTTCAATATCATACTCTATCGCTGTTGGTTGACCAAAAAACCTTTTCCATGGCTTTGAAAACTCATCGTCTTTGGTTTTTACGTAAACATCATACACTACTTGTTGATGCTTGTACCAGGCAGCTTCGTCCTGTATTATAGCAGTTATCTCTATATAACCACCGTTCATTAACTGTCCAACCTTATAGGTTAGCCCCTGTTTCAAATCTCCTATAGTTATCTTTCTAATAATAGGATTTATAGATTCTATTTCACTCATCATCTTTTGTATTAGTATTATATTCAGAATCAAACTCATAAGTATAAACTTGCTGATCTGATGAAGTATCTTGAGACTTTTCTTTTTTTAACGCAACCTTAAGAAGTATTAAGTATCCTATAAGATCTGATATTGTGTCTTCTGTTTTATCATTTATACCCTTGTTCTGTATACGCATAAGCTTATCATTTATACGTGCACACAAAGAGTCCACTGGAGATCTTGAAGGAAATACTGTTGATGGGTTGGTGGCTGAATCGCCATAGTCTCGATTCTTCTTTATAAGAAGATTTTTCATAGATTCGCACATCTCCTCTATGAGTTGTTCTGTTGTTTTCATGGTATTGTATTAAATTAAATTATCACTAATATAGTGAAAAATTTTTATTCAAACAATATCCTGCTAATTTTTTGATAATGTACTGTTAGTTCAGTTGTTTTAGATCCAGCCATTTGCTGAACCCCAATGTACGGTATTAAATCGTGATCGTCAGCTAAGGCTAATGATTTTGTTGTTGATAAACTTTGAGTAGCCCCACCCGCTGTGGCTGATGTTACTAATCCATATTGAACTCCATCAACAAAAACAGAAGCTTGTCTGTTTGAATCTATAGATATTCTAAACCTGTAATTAGTGGAAGCAGCTACTGCTATTCCCAAATCTGTCACATAATCCGTTCCATCATTAGAATAAACAAAATGTAAATTAGCGTTTGTTGTTAGAGCACCTTGATCATCATCTGTACAGAATAAGAAATAAGCTTGATCTGCATCTGTTGTATAAACAGGGGTGTTTGTTAATTTTAAACCAGCATGAAAAGAGTAATCCGTTATCGTTCCATGAGTTGTTATGGAACACTCCCACTCTACTTGATTTTCCGTTCCAAACTTTACTCCAGTCCAAGCTGTTTGATTAGAGTCTAAATGTGGAGCTATAATAACTTGATCATTATCGGCACCGTCTGTCTGTATAACTATACCAGCCCTAGTAGACGAAAAGGTAGCGTCACCACTTCCAGCGTTAGTTCCAACTAACTCAAAGTCTGGATTAGCTATCATTCGTGTTGCTTCAGAAGAATCTTGAATGTCAGCATTTCCTTGAGGTAGCCTTTTAAAAAACTCTTCCAAATACCATCTCTGAGAACTTCTTCTAAAATTACCCTCTACTTCTAAATCAGCGTTAGCACTAATCTTGTCATTGGTAGTATCCACAACAAATAAAGTATTATTGCTACTGCTAGTAATTTTAAATGCTTCAGATCCTGGACCTAAAGAAAAAAGTGCAGAACCTGAATTAGATCCAACATGTAAAGAACAGGTAGGTACAGTCTGAGATATACCAAAATAAGTAGAGTTAGAAACAACTCTACCCTCGGAGTCTTCTACGTAAAAATAAGTATTGTTACCACTAGATGCTGTGTCTATATCTCCAAGCTTAACATTATAAGCCCCTAAGAAGTCTCCAACATAAAACTTATTGTAACCATTAGGATTCTGAACTAAAAGATTTTGAACACCCGTTCCAACTATATGTAAGTTAGCTCTAGGAGTTGATGTAGAAGACAAGTTTAAAGACAGATTACCTGATATATTAGCTCTGGTCTCGCTAAGAGACAAAGAACTATTGTTGCCATCACCATCTTCTATTACAGTTGGTGTAGATCCGTTAAAACCTACAGTGGACTCTGTCTTTAATAAAGTCTTATATGTATCTTTTATGTTTTGTCCTGTTAATGTTGCCATGTTATTTGTTTATTAATCTATTCCGAAATATTCTACGTATATTAAAAGTCTACCTGCTGTAGCGTCTGTTGTTCCATTACCTGTTCCATGACTAACAACATACAAATAACGATCTCCTGCTAACTCGCCATTAGTGTTAACTGCATCAGCAAGTCTATCGTTGTAGAATTGTTTTTTAAGATTTCCAGATGACGATGAAATTATTATTCCTGTATCGGATCCTACAGAGTCTGTGCTAAAACTATTAGTTACACCAGTACCCACTATTGCTGTATAGTCAGCGGGTGCAGTTCCCTGAGAAACGCCATTGTTTGATCCTAAGCCTAGCTCAATTCTAAAATTTACAAGGTTACTAAGCTCAACGGGCATCACAACAGCCCTAACTATTCTTGCAAACTGGGGTATTTTTACTGTTCCTACTTGCTTAATAACACCATGATCAGTAGCGTTAGCATCAAAAACATCTACTTCTGCTGCTATCATAGTGTAACCAAGACCTATCCTTACCTGTTTTACAACATCACTTGCTTGGAAACCTGTTACGGAAGTAAGAACTAGATCACCATCTGGCTGAAGTACCAAATTAGCTCTCTCAGACCCAGCACCATCAACAGTTGTGATTGAAGTAAAACCCCTATCTTCAACCTTGATCTCACAGAAGTCATCTGTGGTTGCACCAGCTTTTTCATATATTCTTAATTTAGAATCTACACCATCTTCTCCAAAAAATTCAAAAGCAGGATTAGATGCAGATGTAGTTGATACAGTAAAAGTTTTAGTAGTAGATCCACTACCGATCAAAACTTTAGTTTTACCATCAGCAACAAACGTTATATTAGCGTTAGTGCCTGCCGCATCTACAGTTGCAAGTCTAGGACCTCCGTTAGCATCTATAGTTATCTGAAAATAATCATCTGTATTGCCATTTTTATAAAAAAACGTGTCACCTTCAGCACTGTCTATTTTAAGCTGTCCATCTATATCAAATGTTAAATCAGCATTTGTCGCATCATCATCAATAGTAGATATTGTGGTAGCAGCCGCAGCGGAAGTTGCTATAGTAAATTTATCTCCTGAGTCAGCACTACTTCTAATACTTAAGTCTGTACTTCCGTCATCGGTTGTTATTATAATTCCACGTGTCAGAGAGGTGTCCCCTCCAGTAGCTGTAATCTCAATACCTGTATGTATTATAGTTCCCGCGTTATTAGTATTGTCTAATGTTATTTTCTGTCCAACAAGCTGAACAAAACCCGCAGCATTATTTGTAGCGGAGTCAGCTAAGTTAATATCTATACCTCTAACCGTTCTAACACTAGAAGATGTAACAACACCAGATTTATCGTAATCTATTTCTATTATGTTAGCAGTTGCTGTACCTGTTCCTGTATCTGTAACATCAAAATTAAGAGCTGATCCAGTTGTAAGAGCAGAAGTCGATACATCTATAATATTAGCTGTTGTATTGTTAGCATTTATATCTAACGCTACTTGATCTACATCAAGATTGGATATTGTAGCAGCAGCGGTGCCTCCAGATGTTGGGTTTTCAATAAATAGTTTTCCCCATGATTTCGCTGAGGTCCCTAAACCTCCTTCTTGATCTGCTCTGGGGACTATGTTTGGTGTTGCCATGTTTTTTCTTTTTTATATTTTAATTATAAGGATTTGGGAATACTGTATCGTCTATAGGCTGAATGTCACCATTAGCATCTACGTTCCAGTATCCTTCATCATATGTTTGTTCTAGTTCTGCATCAGGATCAGCAGGCTGATAATCGTATACTCCATTTACCAATCCTGTGGTTACATCCAAATCCCAAGAGTCATTGAAATCATATAGAGTTGGTATAGGTGTCACCGCATCAAATGTGCTTCCAGAACCTGTTGAGGTAGTAGCTTCCCACATGTAGTCTTCTATGACTACTCCCGCAGAAGAAGATCCAGCACCCGCTAAATCTCCAAAGACTAATGAAGCTCCTAATCCTAACGCCATATCTTAATGTTTTGGTGCTAGGTAAAGTATCACTCCACCATCAGCGTCAGCAGCTTCCATCTTAAATGTTGTATACCTTCCGTATATAGTAAGACCTTTGGGGAATATAGTTGTTGTAAGTATCTCTTCTCCTCCTGTTCCCTCACTTCCTGTTCCTGAAGCATGAGCGGGAGTAGCTGTGTTGGGAAATATTCTTGACCCCGAAGCAGTGTTCTCAGCAGTTAGCGTATTAATAGTAGTATCTGCCATAAATGTTATAGCACATATAATTTTGTCAGAAGGTGGAGTTACCAAGTCAGTATCATTTACAAATATTGATCCGTACTGTCCAAGGGTAGCTTCTTGTGCTTTCGTTCCTGATAATGCCATTTTATTTTCTTTTAAATTGTTCCGTACAAATATAGTAATTAATTCTAAATATAAGAAATATTTAGTATATTTGATCTATTGTAATAAAATTAAAAGTTTTGAGTAGAGATAATTACTTGAAAAACTACAGGAATATACTGTTTGATTTTAGAGACAGTTACGGTCTTAAAATATCAGACATTGAGTTTTTGTTTTTTGTATACGATATGGAAAACTTTACAACTAAATACATCTCTGTAGACTACAGATGTTCAAATTCATTTGTAACGAGAAATTTGCCTGAACTGCTAAAAAAGGGATATATAAAAATATATTTAGAGAGAGCTCATGGTAGATCTAGAAAGTATATGATATCTCAAAATGGTAAATTATTAGTAACTAGGTTTTATAGACTATTAAAAGAAACAACATATGTCACGTTTAAATAGAAGAAGGCTAAGAGATAGATTTAAAATAGAAGAAGATGAAGCTGGAAATATAAGTATGGAGGACACATCAGTGCCTGCAAATAAGTTTACTAAAATGACTACCGCTGACCTACAAAAAGCTTTTGGTCAGTTTTATGATTTTGAAGGAGACAAGTTTACAGACTTTCAAAGAAGATCTGCTTCTGGAAGACCAACCAACTGGGCTAGGAGATTCGATACCCCTGAAATAACTAACTTTAATTTTAATCCTAAAAAAGCTACAGATCCAGGATATCGTGGTGGTGCAGATATAGGAGTTAATCAACATCCGTTTAGTATTAGTGCTGTATTACTAGAGCAAAGTCCTGAAGTTTTAAAGAGGCTTTTAGATATAGAATATCAAAGAGCTCCTAGAAAATTAGAATCTAACAAATCAATAATAAAAAGGTTGGGTCTAGAGGGCAAGACACTATCTGCTGCTGATAGGATGCAGATGAAAAAGATAGACGAAGAAAAATTAGATAAAGATTTTAGCAAACTAAAAAATAATTCAAGATATAAAGGTCACTCTGCCGATGTTAAGTTGATGAGAAGACTTTTAAAAATGCCTGAGCTTACTAGCAATCAAGCTGACCTTATAGCTGAACAATTAAAGAGTGATAAATTTAAAGACGCTATAGTAGCAAAATATCCTGAGTTTGAAAAAGACGCTGCTGAAGGTAAAGCTCCTTACAGAAGAAGAGCTGGAACTAGAGGCAAGGGTGGTGAATTTATAAACGCACCGCAAAACTATCAGATGAATCTACAGGCTTCTAATATAAAAGGAGATCCTAGCAAAGAATGGTTAAAGGTTCAAAGTGTATCTAATAGAGGTGCTACAGAACAGGGTTCTGGCGGATTAGACAAACCACAAATAGTGCAGGAGCTATCTAAGGATGATGAGTTCTTCTCTGGTTTAGATATCAAAAGGGGGGATCTACAGTTCGATCCAAAGATAACTAGACTAGGTGAAGAGGGTAATCAATTATTTAACTTTGGTGTTAGGTATGATGAAGAGTCTGGTAGACACTTTTCTGAAGGAAGAAAAAGATTCTTAACACAAGAGGAAGAACAAATATATAGAAATGCGGCTGCTAACAAGTACGTAGAGGATTCTGGTTGGACCATGTTTGAACCAAGTTCAGATATAGAAGCTACTCCTTCTCCTACTTCCGTTCCTTCTGGCAAGACGCAAGATATGAATATTGTAAGAGAAACAAGGGTTGATCCTGAGTCTCAACTATCAATGACCCCTGTATCTAGTGATCCTTTAGAAATAACTCAAGACTTGTCACTACCCCCTCAGCCCGATGCTAAAAAAGAAAAAGAGGGAACAGCAGAAGCAGAGTTTCCTAAAATGAAGTTTCAAGATGGTGATGATGATCCAGTAGGTAGCTTTTTAAAAGAAGACGAATCTATAGATGCTATACTTAAATCTTTAGAGACAGGTAAAAATGTTCAAGATAAATCTGAGTACACTGAAAAAGATCTGGAAAGAGATAAGAAAATCATAGAAGAAACATACGGTAAGGATGCTGCTAGTGAGCTTCAAGATAAGATAGATGAACAAAAACAAAAGCTAAAAGCCTTAAAAGAAGAAAAGGAAGACGATGAAAAAGATGATGACGAAGAAGATGATAATAGAATGGATAACGATATTGATGATGACATAGAGTCTACTGAAAGTGAGATAAGAGATCTAG
>TARA_R100001440_G_scaffold46725_1_pt1 | contig 22497 bp, 27 predicted proteins | sample TARA_R100001440 | Tara Oceans TARA_R100001440 (sample SAMEA2622112) | marine metagenome | biome: marine biome (ENVO:00000447); feature: surface water layer (ENVO:00002042); material: "saline water (ENVO:00002010), including plankton (ENVO:xxxxxxxx)" | depth 5 m
GTTGTTACTGCTGCCATATTATAATGCTTTTATCATTTCTGAATTGTACTCATCCCCTTGCGTATATCCCAACTCCTCATATGTTTTTATTAATGCTTTGTGTTTAATTAGAGCATAAGAATATTTGAAGCCTGTGTTCTTGCATACATTTGTTATGGTATCTATTAATAACATTAAAGCCTCTTTTCTTTTTACTCTATCTTTATACTCCTTGTTTGAGATTATCCAATCCACCCAAGCTACTTTAGAATTGGTGGCGTACATAAACCCTGCACAAACAGGAATCTTTCCATCTAATACCATCATTCCTCCTGTGCCATCGTTAGGTAAAAAATCACGCTTAGGCGGAACCCAACCCCAATCTTTCCACCACTTCTCAAGCACTGTATCATAATGATGATGTTCGAGTGGTATTATATTTAATTGCATTTACATACAAAGATAAGAAATTTTAAGGATAACTTTTCATTATCTCGGTCTCTACTGCAAACAATTCTGTAGCGGTTGTACTTTCATTGGTTAAAGTAAACTCACAATAGTGACCTAATACGCCATGTGACTCAGCTACTAAGTTTTTGATATACAAAAAGAAAGCAGGGTTTGCAGGTAATGGTTGAGCTCCTGTTGATGAAGTATTTATAACCACATCATTAATACCACCACTTAAATTTATATTAATAGCGGTAACCTGTCCAACATATACAGGTGTACCTCCACCGACTGCATAATAAAAATAATCACCTATACTTAAAATGCTTCCGATGTTTGTGGTAAGAGCAAATGAGATAGTAGCTGATCCTGCCGCAGGAACACCTGCCTGAATATTACTACTATTTCCTATACCATTAAGTGAACGCAGATCATACTCACTAGCTGCCGCAGGAGCTGCATAAGGTGATGATACATTTCTAATATATGCATACCATGAGCCTTCTTTCTTTTCAAAGAATGTACTATCTATATTTGCACCACTCTGAATATCAGTGCTTAACGCAGTTTTCCAAGCATCATCTGATTCAAGGTTAATTGTTTTAAATAACTTATTCTCCAATGGCTTTGCATTAAACACAGAAGTAATTGAAGAAGCAACGTATGTTCCGTAGTATGTGTTTCTAGCTGCATTAACATTATGTCTATATAAATTACCTTGCTTAAAAGTATATAGATAGTTATTCATTCCTATGATCTTATCAGGAATGTATGAATAAAAAGAAGGAAACCCTCCTGCACTCTCGCTGTATGTTAATGTATATTCTTGTGACATATCTTAATATTTACCTCGTCTTGTTGATGGAGAACTCTTTGTTGAGCCGCCTTTGCCTGCCCATAAATGTTTACACGCCCAATACCTTGCAGTTAGCTTTGACTTAGCTGTACCACATTTATGTCGTGCCCTAAAACTTTTTCTTGCAGCAGATGAATAGTTGTGTCCATAACCCTTAGCACCAAAGTGAATAAGTTTCTCTTTGCCACCTTCACAGGCTTTAACCATCTTCTTCTTTCCTCGCTTGTATGATGGTCTAACTTTATTACAAGCCATCTTAGATTTATCTGCTTTCATCCTCTTGTTACTTTACCTGCTTTGGTATTAGCCACAAACTGTTTTTTTCTACCAAATCTTTTTTTCTTTTTAGCTGTCGCTGCCCTTTCAGACTTGCTCATGCTCTTTGCTTTATTCAAAGGTAAGCATCTGTCAGGATTTTTTTTATCCTTACTTGTGCCACACGCTCCAAGTATTGAACCATCAGTTCCTATACGAACCCACTTCTCATCTCTCCATTTTTTTAACTCACCCACGTTTAGTTTTTTTAGTTGGCTTCATGCTCTTTAGCATTTTATCAATCTTTGCTGCTTGACCTTTATGCATAGCAGACGCTTTTTTCAATTCACTTGAAATTTTTTGTAGTTTTTTCTTATCCATTTTTTTTGTTTTATTGTTTATCTTTTTTTGCGTAATTAGGGTCTTTACAATATTTACTCGCAGCCATATTTGCATATGCTGACGGGTATCTATCAAAAGTTCTTTTTGCCCATGCTATCCCTGCAGGACATATCTTGTTATTGTTTTTTGTTCTTCCTTTTTTTGCCATTATATTTTAATTTAACAAGCTCCTGTGCTTATTACAACACTATTGCTATCTATTTGTATCCATCTGCCTGCAGCACTACCATCATCCCAATGATAGTATCCTGCACCTTTAAATGATGCTAAAGGAAACTGTCCGTTAACATCTGTAAATATCCAATCATATAAGTTTGGATTACCTGCCGTTCCTGTTACAGGAGCATTATAATAAGTTGTTGGTGTAGCCAAGGCACAAGCAGCAACTGAAGTAGCTGACACATCTGTAGTAGATGAGAAGCCTGTTAGTGCTGTAGGGCAAGTAGCTGCTATAGACCAAGCAGGTGGCGTACCACATGGAGATGTTATCTCAATGTCTAAGTTTGCAGTAAGACTTGTTTTAGGCACTACCATTACACAAGCTCCCGGAACGCCTACTGTCATTTGCATCTGACCTGCAACTACTGTCTTAACAACAGTGCTTCCTGTAGCTGAAAAGACACCACCTGAATAACTATATTCAGTTAACGTATAGGGACTTCCTGCTACAATACCACAGTCTGCTGCTGTATCACCTACAAACGTAGGCAGTCCTGCAGTGCCTGCTTTATATCCAAAGTTTGCTGTACTAAAAGCATTGTATATTGCTCCATCAAATGTAGCTTGTAATGCACTAGGGACTGCTGCTCCTGTAGGAGTGAAAGTTATGATCACTGCTCCCGTTCCTGTACCTACATTGAAAGCCACATTGTAAACACCTTGTGCTCCTGTTCCTGCGATAGGAGTTGTACAAGCACCCACACAACTTGGGCAAGTTAGCGGTGCCCCCAATGAGCAAGAGGTTTGTTGACGATATATAATACCATCTGAATATACTCCATCTGTAGCACATACTGTTAGTGCTGCATCTGTATATACTGCGGTTGCTCCCTCTAGGGTTGGTGCATCAATATAATATGTTCCAAAAGCTGCCATTCTTTATTTTTTTATGGTGTACAAGCTACATCTATTGTTTGTGTTGGACGAGTAGTTGTTGTGCTAATTACTTCAAAACATCTATCTCCTAGTCCTCTTAATTTATAATGTGTTCCAATAACTAATGCTACTGCTGATTGTGCAAAGTATTCTTCTTCAGCATCGGCTGAATTTCTAACTAGATACCAATTATGTGTACAGTTACAGCACACATCCAATACCACTGATGCATCAAAGCATAATCCCCATTGGTAAATATCTCTATAGTCATATATAAGATATAAATATGTTTCTGTACCTGCAGGCATTGTAAAGTCAGCAGAGTATTGTTGAGGTGCTCTTGTGCTAACAAGTGGCAATGCTTGAGTAGATGCAGCAATCATAGTAGTCATATCAGCTAAAGAGCCTCCATCATATAAAGTATTGCTTCTTAAAAATCTAAACTTGCTATTATTAGTATCAAACACAAAATTATCAAATCCTTGCTTACTACTAATCATAGTAACTGTGCTTCTATCAGTAGGAATAATCCCATCTCCTTGGCTTCCTTTTAATCTTGTGTACTCGCTAACTATTGGCGTGGCCGATCCTGATTTAAAAATCATACCTGAAGAAGTAGTCCTAGATGTATATGTCCCTGCTGTATATCTAAATTGATTGTGAATAGACTCATTAGCATTTACATTTGATGTAAGAACTATTCTCACTATCTCCATTTCTTTTATAGTAGGGCAAGGAATTGTTAATGATATAGAGGCGTTTTCTTCTGCTGCTGTAATTGTTATACTTGCAGTATTTACATTCACAACGTCTTTAGAAAAAGTAAGCGTTCCTGACCCTGAAACTTCTCCTGTTGATGAGGCTGCTGAATTGTATGTCACAGATATATCTGCCACTCCGACAATATTATATGCTAATGCCACATCACCTACATTACCTGAAACATCTATACAAAAAGTATATGGTGCACCTACTTGAACAAATATTTGTTTTTCTTTTCCACAAGGAACACACTCTTCAACTGTAGGTAGAAGTGTATTATTAGATGATAATACAAACTCATTCATGTAAGGATCGTATCCTCCTAACTTTTGTGTATTAAAAGAAGTATTGAACAGGTCTCTAAACCAACTTCGCATACCTGCTTCAGATATTACAATTAAGTTTTCATTAGGTCCTGATGTTCCTCTTAACTGTAATACTGCTCCACGCTTGGCATCAGTAAAGTATTTATCGTATCCATACACTGCAAAGCTCTCAGGGTTATGGCTTATACCATACTCTTCAGGTCTTGCTATTTGCTGACCTAACACTTCAGGTACTGAGGTTACTGCTCCACCTCCTACTGCATCACTTAGCAAGTTCTTTCCTACTTGTACAAAAGATATTCTATCTTCTTGTAAAACAAGCAAGTCCGTTTTCCTTGCGTGCAATATTTCTATTGATCCATACGTATCTTCTAAAGCCTTATAGTTAGCTAAACCAAGATTAAACTCATTAAGTTTATTTACATTACTTACATCGTTTACTATACCACTATATGTAATGTCTGCAAATCTATCAGCTTCTTTATAGTCTTGTGCTGCTACTGCAGTAACTCTATTACCAAGAGCAAATGATTTACCTATAAGCGAATCTTCAATCTTATAGCTCTCAACTCCATTACCAAAAGCAAAACAGTTAAAGAAGTCTAAGAAAACTTCTCCTGCTTGAGATGCAGTTTGATTTATATTGTTAGGTTCATTAGGGTTTGTTTCTGTTATATGAAAGCCATTAGCATCAATAGGATACGACAATGCTCCTTCATAGAATATATCAGGTGAAGTATCCTTAGCCTCAGTCTCAAATACAAATACGTTTTCGTTTCTAAATACTTTTATATGACAATTTATAATAGAATGCTTATCGTTGTTTATTGCTCCACAAGCAGGAGTCCCACTTGTAAGCCCTAGATATAAAACATTGTTTGTGTTTAATCTATAAAATTGATATTTATTTTTTGAATTTTGAGGAACAAGAGTAACAGAAGGAACACCTCCTCCTGACGGACCGGGATTCGTGCTGTCAAATAAATTATCATTACAAGTTTCAGAGTTAGGATCAAAATCACACACCCCTGTAGTTACATCTACATTGTCTCCAATCCACCAATCATACATATTGGCATAGGTATTGCCTGCAACAAATGTTTTATTGAAATAGTAACTGTCTTTACCACAAGAGTTACCTGTTCCATTTCTAATAAACTCAATATCCACCTCTATCTTACTGCCTGCAGGTATATCAAAATCAACATAATTAGTTCCGGCAGCATCAAGCTGATTTACTACGTATAACATTGAAGGCTCTTGACCGCTAGACGTAGCTGTTGAGGTGTTTAGCCCTAAATCAATAATTGAATTAGAATCAAATACTGCACTAAAATTATTAGGATTCATCTTAACATACACCCCTGCAGTAGATAAAGGTGAAGGTGGTGTAGTACCTGATGGTGATAAAAAGTTTTCAGGCTGTGCTTGTTTATCTAATACGGTTGTAAACACACAAGTATTAACAGCTCCATTGCTATCTGTTTTTACTTTTAATTTATCTCCAACAGCAACTTTGTTTGCGTTCTCTCCTTCAACTAAAAACCATACATAATTACTATTTGGATCTTTCACAAAAAATGCAGAAAAAATAGTTTCATAAGTATCTTTGTCTTGTTTTAATACCCACTTATATCTCTTTGCCCACGCAGGAGCAAGCATAGTAGGATCAAGAGTAACCTTTATTTGATTTTGTAAATCTGAATTATCACAAGGAACATGAACAGTATTTGTGTTATCACTTACTAATGCAGTAGTAGCTCTGTTAAATTCATCCATATATACAATGCCCACCTCATAGTCTCTATCGCTATGTAGGCTTCTAGCATTTGTGGTATCATTCCAAGAAGCATTAACAGTGAGTATTTTATAAAGCTCTATTGTTGTTAAACCTGCAGAGTCCACAAAGTTTGCAGCTAGTAATTTTACTACAAAATTATTGGATCCTGATGCTCCTACTTGCCACATTCCTTCCGGAGTTGTTATACTAAACCCTGTTAATCCTGTGGTGCTTTTAGAATATGTTGTTAAAGTGCTTGGCAAAACACACCTCATATTATCAGTAAAAGAAGTTCCATTACAAGCATTACTTATAGGAGTAAGGACATCCCCTGTTACGCCTATAGCATTTTTAAATTCAACACTGTTTATCATTGCTTGTACTGAAGTATAGTTTTGCTGTAAAGTAAATGCAAATGAAATTTCTTTATTTGTAGTTTGTGCCCCAAGAGAAGTTCCTACAAAACTATCATGAGTAAACTCCAAGGAAAAACTGAATACAGTTCCCTCTGTTAAGGCTAACCCTGATAAATCTAAAGTCGCTACATTATTCCCTGATGGTGTTCCAAAAGGATATGCTTGAGTAGATAATGTTACACTTGTATTTGGAATAGATACAAAGTCTATGGCTTCGGTGTGAAGCTCTGTAAGATAATCAAGTCGCAAATCATTTCCGTTCTTGTCTATTAAATTATATCCATCTATATAATTTCCATACATCAAACGATTACCCATTATACTTTGTGCTTTTGCAAATCTAGGCACGTTATCATATAATCTTAATATCTCTGATGAAGGTAATACTGTATATATACGACTGTTATCAAACTCAAATGTTCTATCAATATTATCAGATATTACTTGAGTCCCATTCTCAAACTTCTCAATCTTTTCAATAACACGAATGGTTGTGTTATCTGCTTCTTTAAATAGTAAATCAATTCCTTTAACCAACGGACCTCCTGTGTTGTAAGTAACGGTTGCTGTGTTAAAAAGATTTAACATACCTAAATTAAGAAAGTTAGAAAAAGATAATCCAAAAGCTCTACTTGAAAAAGCCACATCTGAAAATTGTGAGGTAGCACTATATTCATTGTCTTCATATCTATATCTATATGCAAAGCAAATAAATCTTCTCTCTAAAAAATTATCTTGAGATCCTGAATTAAACAAAGTAAAAGTAGGAGAAGCTACAGGTGGTGCTTTGATAACCAATATGTCTTCAGCTAAAGTAGGATCATCTATTCCTGTTGGCCCTGAGGGGGTAGGTGTAGGATAGCTTTTAGTAACATTTATTTTTCTAGGAGGATTTAGGTCATCCGTAAAAAATAACATATCATCTATTAAATCTACTCCTGTAATAAGATACTTTGAATTAAAGTTTAATGTTGTGTTCACTCCGCCTCCATCATTAATACTTATCACATGATAGGTAACAACATTTGTTTGTATGTTGAAAGAAAGAATTAAATCTAACTTACCTGTAGACGCTCCTGATGTGTTAAAGTCAGAATCAGTTACAAACCAATATAAAGTTTCATTTACACCATCCTCATAAGCCCCTATACATCTTGCTGATGTACTAAGCTCATGGCCATTAAAAGATATAAGAGCAGGTGTAGCAAGTAAATTTCCTTTTGAGTTTTCTACTGAACCAATCTCTGTCTCCTCAGTAGATCCAAGACGAACATTCATTGCATCAATGTATTCGCCATCACGCACAAGCCTCTCATCGACAGCCTTGTTCATTCTACCTTTTATAAAATTCCTTTTTAAATTAGGCATATTACTTTATCCATTTATCTCTTCCTCGTAGATTCATTAAGAGTCTACCCGGATGTATATTACTGATTCTGATTTTAGCATTACGCAGTAAAGCTGATTTGTTTTTCTGTGCTCTACGCACTATATACTCTTGTGCCCCAACCTTACTATTTAAAATAGCATATTGAATATAAGCATAAATAAAATCTTCAAACAATTTGTTGACTGTAATGTTTGCATCTACTCCACCTTCCATACCATCAGAAACATATTCCAATATACAAGTTTCTCCTGACATTTCCGAACTAAAGTTAATAACTCCTGCTTTGTTGTCAATTCTAAATGTAGGATTATTGTTAGCGGTCTCAGTATTCAATCCATATCTAGCACCGATATTGTAATCAAAATACCAATTACCATCACAGCAATAACCTTCTCTTCCGTCATAAGGACTTAACTTGTTAAGATAGATACTTTTCTTTGATCCTGTTATTCTATCAAAGTCAAGCTCTGAATATTGAGGAGATAGTGCATTGCCATTTACATCAAACAATATATTACAATCATTGTCTTGTAGGTATGCTTTTGCTCCATTTATTTGAATGTTTTCTGTCATTGGTCTTAGAACACCATCTTTATATAAAGATATTCTTACCCAATTAACATAATCTGAAGGAAGAACAAACCTTACTAAATCACATACTGTAAGCTCTAATGTTTTAATTTCTTTAAAAGCATCATAGTTTAATTCTTGTATTGCTCTTTTAGCATGGAATAAAATCTTATATCTTTCTTCGTTGTTTATTAGTTCGTGGTTGCCACTATACATTAACATAAAGTTGTTAACAACATCTTCTAAACTAATGTATTGGTATGAACCCCAATTAGTATTTGTAGGAGCTACTCCTGCATTTTCATAGTATTGATACTGAGTTAAATATGCCATTGTTATCTACTTTCTTCTTGAATGTTTTGTGTTTCTTCTGTTTTACCAAATTGATAAACTTCAGTTTCTCTTATAGATATACCTGCGTATTCTAATATCTTTGCTACCAAGTATGGCTCGTCAGATAAAGGTAATTCAAAATCTTGAAAGTCAGGTTGTGTAGAATCAAATACAGGTGTTCCGCTTGCAAGAACTACATAGGTCCACTTAGGATCTTTAGGGTACCTAAAGTATTGACAGTTAACCTTTTGAGTCCCGCTACCATCTATAGTGGCAGGATATGCAGTAATAAGATCTCCCTCTAAAGTATATGCAGGAAAAGTTTCGTTAGGTGCTGTAAGTAAAGAATTGTTAAGCATGGTTATTTTAGTATGGTTTACCTTCTCCATTTCTCTTAAAGGTGTTCCTGCCACTCCGGTATTAAACAATACTTTGTTGATAAGATAGTAATCACTACCTGTAGTAGCTGCTGTCGGTACAATAAAAGTATTTCCTAAGTTTTGTGATAGGTCAGCACTAACCGAAAAAAATTCAATTACTTCTGCCAATCCTTTCTTTATGTCAGCATAACCTGTTCCTGATCTTCTTGCGTTTTCTTTATTGATTTGAAAATTGTATGTGTAAAAATAATCTTCAAACAAATCTAGCTGTGCTTGTTTAGCAAATAGATTAAAGTCCGAAGGAGAAATATATCCATAGTTATTTTTATTTATAATGGATAGTACAGTGTTTCTGATCGAGTTTATCATTTGTGATCTTTTTACAAAGATAAAGAAAAAAAAAGAGGATGCATTTTTTTACATCCTCTCTTTTATAAGTTTTAATAAATTGGAATTAAACTACAGTAACACTTGTGATACTTGCTACCCCTGTATTTGTTACAGCGATAACGGAGTTTTGCCATGAAGTCTCAGCAGCTTGTTGTAAAGCCGCATTGATTGAATCAACAAAAGCTTGAGTTCCTGTAACTACTGTTAATTTAAAGTGCTTGTTTCCTGTAAGCTCATACATTCTAACCTCAGTTGCACTTTGAAGCACAACAAAAGAGATTGCTCCTGCGTTTACTAATTCTGTTCCTACGTCTGTAGTAAATGATAAATATTTAGCCATTATTAAAAATTTAAATGGTGTTATGAGAATATTCTCAACACAAAGATACGTAAAAAAATCTAGTCTTCTAGATGGCTTTCAAGCATCTTTAATGCATCAATACCATCATCACTTTGTAAGTATGAAGTAACTACATAGTAAGGATCTTCGTTATAAGGAATTGTTAGCATTCTCTTTTTATTAGATGGCGTATAAAAATATACATCTTTGTTTTTATTTCTAAATCCAAGTAGTCCTTTTTCAAAGAACATGGCTACCTTAGCTTGAAGATCTAACTCAGGATCAGATAAAACATCTAAAAAGTTTTCAGGTTCATTACGTGCATATATAAGCACATCTCTTTTTAATTCTGCTGTTGAAACTTTAGATACGTCAACATTAAACAAGATACGTGATACATTTTCTAATTGCTCTATGGTAAGTTGTCTTGCTTTAATTAAAGCATCTACTTCTGCATTTAATTCTTCCACCACTTCTTTAGCATCTCTTTCTTTGTCAACCTCCTCAAATACAATATCTCTTTGCGGATGATAGTATAAGAATTGTTGAAGAACAGGATTGTTTGCAGGAACTGTTAAAAAACCATCTTCAAAAATGATTGGCTCAATTATAAAGTTTCCATCCTGCTCATCCTCGAAAGGACTCTTCTGATTAGATGAATATCTTAAAGGTCTGTTTATGTTTTTGTCTTTATCGAAATAAAGTAATGGTGCTCTCCTTGTATGTCTTGTAGGAAGTAAATAAGATAAAGGAGCTGAGTTTTGCTTTAACCTATACTGCTTTACAGTAGGTGCTTGTTTTTTTGTTTTCATTTGATTTGATTTAAAATTTATAATAAAAAAAGGGAGGGAACTAACCCTCCCCTTATATGTGTTCTTAGTCTTTGAATAAGAAGAAGTTGTTCGCTCCAAGCGTACAAACTGCTCTTTCAGATAAGAAGTTTACTTGCATAAAGTCATCGTCAGAAGTTCTTGCTCCTCCTGCTGAACCTGTAACCCAAGATTTGTATCGTCTGTCTTCTGTTTCAGAAGCTCTGTAACGTACGTGTAAGAAAGGACGTTTTGCATTCTTTCCAAGGATTTGATCGTAAACAGAAGTTGAACCTGCAGGAACTAATAGTCCATTGATTCCTACGCCTGCTCCTGAAATACCACCTCTCATTGTTGGATCATTTAAGTATTTCCAATCTGTTTTGTAGAAGTCATATCCTCTTCTGAATCCTGAGAATCCTAAGTTAAGAGCCATCTCCTCATCGTTATCAAATAGTCCGTAAGACGTACCACCTGCTCCGTAAGAGTTTTGAGCTGCTAACATATCATCCATATCAAAACTAAACTGACGATTCAAGAAGATAACATTTTCTTCAATAGAACCTTGCTTGTCTAATCTTTGGATAACTGCATCAAAGTCAGCTAATGCTACAGGGTTTCCTCCACCCCATACATTTCCTCTATTCTCTACAACGTAGAAGATACCTTCAGATCCCATGAAGCCTGCTGTTGCCGCTCCTGATCCACCTGCTGCTGTAGTTGCAGGAACTGCTTCAATCATTGCTGTTTCTAGGTAATCCTCAAAACGTAGTCTTGTCTCATGTTCAGACTTTAAATACCAAAGGTATCCTGTACCTCCGTCTTCAGTTGAAATTTCAATCCATCCGATTTGAGCCATATCAGAACCTGATACTTTATAAGTATCTTTGATAATGATAGGATTGTTAGCAAAGATAAAGTCATCACCCTCAAGGCTTCCTGACATTCCTGCTGTTCCTTTCTTAAATTCAGAACCATAAACAAAGAGAGTATAGTCTGAGTTACCTACACCTGTACCTGCTACTGCTAAACCACCATTGTCATAAAATGCTACTGTACATTGAGTAAGAGTTGTGTTTACTGCAGTGATTACAGCTTTGTTACTTGCACCCCCTGCATTTGGAACCAACATAATTGTTTGTCCAACTCTGAGTGCAATACCATGACTAGCGTTGAAAGGAGTTCCTGCTGTGCTACCTTGTGGTGCTGCTAAACCTGCAGGGACAGGATCATCATTTATTTGTAATGTTGCTGTAGTTGCTGTTGCAAGAGCTGCTGATCCTACTTTAGTGTACTTTATATGTAATCTTCCTTGCTCCGCCCATTTTATTTGGTCTGAGTTTGTGGGCATCTCTGCCCCTACCATTCTAAGGAAAGATGCGATTGTTCTATTACCATATCTTTCAAATTCTTTTTCATAAGTATCAGGTAGATACTGATTCAAGAAATCAAAATCGGTAATGTAGTTTGTTGATGTTGGGACCTGTTGTGCACTTGGTTGTAAGTCAAATCCCGGTGTTGCTAAAACTGCCATTTTTTTTAATTTTTAAATTGTTTTTATTTTCTTTTTATACTTCTAATTTTAAGCCCTCGTCCTGAATCAGGATTCATAGCTTTAATTTGTAATCCCCCTTTATTAACAGTCTCAGGTGCTTTACGTGTTGTCATGTTGACATTCTTTTGTTTACGCATCACTCCGTCTACCGCTTCTGATTTACCTTGCTCATAAAAGAACTTAGCAAACCTCTCAGGGTTCATAGCTATAGATAATGCCCGGTGGTATCCTGCTGCATCCTTCATTAATCCATTTTCATCCAAGTATTTATTTACAAAATTCATTGGAGTCATCTGTGCCTTCTTCAGTTCTGCTGCATCTGCAGGAGAGTAAGTAACGCTTCGGTCATCTAACTTGAACTCAAAACCTTTGAACTCATTGTCAAACACTTCATCTGTCTTCTTTACGAACCACTCGCTCTTACGCTTGTTCTCCTCTTCATACGACTTTGCATTGTCTACATATTGCTTGTACTCTTCTAGTTGTTTCTTGGCTTCATCAGACATTCCAACCGTACTTGACTCAAGGGGTTGTTTATACATTTCCTTCCGCTCATTGAAAAACTTCTTAGCCTTTGCAATTTCTTTTTTCTTTGCTAGCTTCATTTTTTTGATGTCCTTCTCGTCATCAATGTCTTCGTCATACGAAAAATCATCTACCATATCTTCTACATCTTCTCGGTCTAAACCTTCTTCTGTAGCCATATAGTATTCAGCTAACAAATGGTCGCTTTCCATTGAATCAAAGTCTCGTTGTAACTTAACATAATCTTCAATGCCACGACCTGTATCTTTTTTGTACTTAAAGTAAGCGGCTACATCTTCAGGTAATTCTTCTGATGTCTCACGCTCTGTCATCAACTCATCAAATGAATTGATTTTCTTTCCGTACCTATTCTCAATATATGAAAGAACGTCATCATCCGTTAAGGATGCTTCTTCTTTTGTTTCCTCTTTCGATTCAACTTGTGGAACTTCCTCTACAGGAGTTTCCGTTTTTTCTTGCACTTCAACTGAAGAATCTTCAAGTTGTTCTTCGTGCTTTTCAAGTAATTCTTTTTCTACTTCTTGAGTGCTTTTTTCGCCACTCCCTTCTATTGCTTTTACTTTTATTTCCATTTAATTAAATTTTACTACAAAGTTAAACAAAAAAAACACAACTTAATTAAGCTACCTTGGAGAAAATTCTGCAAGGTCAAATCCATCTAAACTATCTTCATTAGATTCAAAGGTTTGAGGAGGTAAATTATTCTTCCTTTGATTGATCAATTTAGACTGTTGATTGTTCTGTTGTGTTATCCTGTCAGACTTAGCCACCTCTCTTTGTGTTTCTCTTTCCTGTAAGGCAGCTTCACTCATTCCCCTTAGCTCTTGATTGTAAGCAAACTCTTCAGCCATTAACTCACGTTTAAGTTGTGCTTCAGCTTGCATCTTCTGTACCTCAAACTGTATTTCAGCTTCTTTTATTTGAATCTTAGATTGTGTTTCAGCCTGAATCTTTTCTTGTGCAGCTTGAGCAGCCATTTGCTGCACTTGCATTTGTTGTTGTGCTTGCATCTGCTGTGCCTGCATAGCCATAAAGTCATCGTGCTCTTGCTTCTGCTTTCTTTTAACCTTTAATAGTTGAGTAGCAAGTTTTATGTTTTTAACTTCTCTAATGTCAATAGCATCCTCAAGGTTAATATCTTTTTGAGACAATGCCATCTGAATGTTTTGCTCAAGCATAGCTTTCTCTTCTTCATCAGGGCTAACCTCTATAAAAATACCAAAGTCATATATGTAAAGATCTTTTATATCTTCAAGTCTCGCTACATTGTACTTGCCTATTTGATTTGCAAACTCATCAGCAAAGTCGGCATACTCTAATATATCTGCTACTCTATATGTAAGTCCTTCAGCTAAAGTTCTCATCATATATAAGCTGCTGTTTAGGATATGTCTTGTTGCTGTATTAGAACTTAAAGCTGCAAGTTTTTGTAAACCAACTAATGAATTAGGATTAGGTGATGAACCATCTCTTGCTTCATTAAGTCCTGTCACATCTCTAATCATATTTAAATAATGGTTGTAGTTATTAACCAACATATTTAATTTACCTGCTCCTGAGTTACTGTTTAATTCTTGAATAGGAACTCTTGCATTATTAAACTCACCATCTTGAGTATAACTTCTACCAATAACACTACCTGTTTGGAAATACAATCTTAATGCATCTTCAGGATTGTAAGCATTACCTGTTCCAAGATCTACTTCATTTAATCCATCAGCATCTATAAATACACCATCAGGTACTACTCTTGATAATACTTGTTGAATTTTTAAATGTGTTATTTGAATCAAGTCAGCAAACGGAATCATTCTTCTTACAAGCGACTCAATATTTCCTTTATACATTCTTGGTGCTACAGCAATGTAATTGGGTAGAGCGTGTTGAGTTGCAGACTTAGGACGAACCATATTCTTTGAAAGCTCCCACTTTAATAATATATTAGTTCCCATCACCATTACTCCTTCATACCACACATCAATAGTTTTCTCTATCTTTTCAAACCTACCCTCTTCCATCATTTCTGCAGGTGGGTTGAAACTATCGTCTTTCTCAATTACTTTGCTTCCTCCTCCTTCAAAGTATTTCTTCTTATATACAGTCTTCTGAGTAGTTTTGTAATTAAAATATAATAAAGTACAGGTGTCTTTATAGAATAAACTATTCTCATAAAACTGAGCAACATTATAATAATTATACCAATTTTGACTATACTTACTTATTTCTTCTAAATCCTCATTAGTTAGATCTTGATCAATTTTTAAAAGCTCTGTTATAGGAAGTGTTTTAATCTCACCCCAATAGAAACAATCTTTAAAGTGAGGGTCCTCGGTATAGCTATATACTACATTGGCCGGATCTACATAAGATACTTTAACTCCTGCTCCCGGTAAGAACTCATGCTTTGCCATAGATACACCTAATACCATTTGGTCATAGTCACATCTTTTTCTTAGGTCTTGATAGTGATTGGCTTCAAGCAAAGTATCAATAGCTTCTTCTTCAGCTATCTCTATTGCAGGTTTATAATTAACCTGCATAAATAAACTAAGCTCCTCATCTGTTTTTGGTAGTTCTTCTTCAGGCATAATAAAAGGATCTACTCCTGACTCCTCTTTAACTAGGCTTAGTAGATCTCTAGCATTCATTTGAGATTCTACCATCTCCTGATACTTACTTCTTTTAGCTTGAGACACAGCATCTTGTGCGTAGGCATTAACTTTAAATAGTCTATCTGACATACCATTAACAACTATATCTACAAACTTAGGGAGTATAGGGACGGGAGTCCAATCAAGATTCAAATAAGATAAGTCACCATCAACAGCTATTTCATTTTTATATTTAGCTATTGACTGTTCACCCCTAGCATACAACCTTAGCCTATTAAAGTTTGCAAACTGATTGTAAAATCTACATTGGTTTCCATCTTTTCTAAACCACTCATACTGAATGGCTTGACCGATTTGTAATCCATATTGATCGGTTGCTTTTTCCGCATCAGATACAAACTGATTTGGAAATCCTGCTGAGGATATATTTATCTTAACGTCTTTCATCTATCTTATTAATTCGCTTGTTCTTCCCTTGTTATTATACCTTGCAAAGTTAATGCTTATTTTTGACTCTTTTTTCTGAGGCTGATATAAGTGTTTTTGAATAGCCATTACAGCTAGTCCTGAGCTTATTGTCGCATCATACCTTGTTCTGTTATTTATATCAAATCTTGCCCAATCTTCCAATGTCCTTGTGAATATCATTGATCCCATTTCATCACTATCTCTATATGTTCCTTCCATATCTATTCCTACATATTTTTCAATGTAAGACTCAATAGCTGCTGCGTGAGACTGTTTTACATCTTCAGAGGTGTTAGGTATCCCTCCGAGTTCTCTTTCGGTCTTAGAGAGCTTCGTATAGACTTTATCAGGTCTATTCATTGAGAAGCCTCGGTAGCCCCTGTTCTTAAAATGATAAAGTATTCTTGGTTTATTATTCTCTGCAAGTATTGGCATACCATAAAAAACACAAGCCATTAACACTTCTTCAAAGAATATCTCAGCAGTTTGTGGTCGTGCAACATACTGTAAAAAAAACTCATTACTTGGAGCATTGTCCATATTGAATTTAGTTACACCATGTAACGCACCATTAGATCCACCACCACCCACTACTCCTGATATATCATACGAGTCACAACCAAACGCGCCTAAATGTTCGTTGGCAGGATATTTAATTCCATTCTTAACAATGATTCTATTTTGTAAGGCTTTCTCAGGTGTCCAACTTACAAGGAACCTGCCTCTCTTATCAGGACTAAATACTACCTTAGTATCTTTCTCTCCATTCAGCCAATGAAATGATCCTCTTGTTGTATGATGATCTTGTATCAAAGAATCGTTATAGTCTATCTGCTGATATATCTTAGTAAGATTAAATAAAGAAGATTTACTTTCATCTCTAAAGGCATGAGACTCTGTTCTAGGAAACTGTCTATAAAATTCATTAAGTGCATCAGGGTCACTTTTTAAAGATGTTACCTCGTTCTCCCAATAGTTTACTGCACCAAAGTCAATCATCTCATCATCCACTCCTCTTATAGCTGTCTTAGGTGTTCTAAATACAGGATGTCCATATCTGTCTATAAAGCCTTCCATATTCCACTCCATAGGAATAAACAAAGAATACATACCACTCTTTGTCATACCATTAGAGTTTCTTTTTAAGACATTAGAATCTTCATATAGTTTTTTGAAAGTACCACCCCCTTTACTTAAAGCATTTGATGTAGATCCCATCATACACTTTCCAATTATCTTACTACCTAACCTTAAACAAGTTTTAGTTACCCTCCAATTATTTAATATATTGTTAGGCTTTAGCCATTTACCACTCTCATCATGTACAAGTAATAATAGCTTCTCACCATCATAAGAGTTGTCATCAGTGTTCTTCCAATCTATTGTAGTATCAAGCCCTTGAATTTCCTCGTTGTCTACATCATACATATTCTTTTTTGTAATCTTAGAGGCAGGAACCCTGTAGGCTAATTCAGTCTTTGGTTTGTCCATACCATCTTGAATAGGTTTAAAAAAGAAAGGCAAGTGATGAGATATAGGAACTACCTTATCTGTAAACATCTTCTTTGCATCTGCTCCCGTTTTAGACAAGATACCTACCCTTGAATCTCTTGCAATAGTTGCTGTGTTGACAGCTTCTGCTGAACCCATGAATGAAAAACCTGAACGTCTTATCTTTAAATATATCATTCCAAAGCATCTCTTGTCAGCCTTGCACGCCTCCCAATAAATAAAGAATATTCTATTAGCTTCTCTGTAGTCAGGGTATCCTACGTCAATCTTGGTCCACTGTAAATACATATAGTGTGCTCCGGTAATATAAGTAGGCATTCCATTATTTTTAAACCAATAGCCATCGTCCCTGCTATCAAACTCTTCTTCAATGTAGTCTACCCATTTGTCTTTAAATTCTCTTGGCATTTCATTCCATTGAAATATAGAATTGATTCTACTTAAACTACGATCATAATCTTTTCTTTCCCAATACTGTTCGCTTGTTTTTTTACTTCTTGAATATACTTTGTCAGGAGCAGACGGTAAAGCTATGTATAAACCACTGATACAAATAATATCTCCAATAGTGCCGTTTTTAGAAATAATAACTACGTCATAATCCTTATTATATCCATAGTCCCATTTCTTTAGCTTGTTGTAACGAGCTATTTTTTTAGCAGGGATATAATCCTTTACTACTCTGTATAGGCTATTTTGATCTTCGCTCTGCAAATCCTTGTTTTGTGTCTGTTCGTTTTGTTCCTTTACTCTCGTATTCTAATCTTTCTTTCTCTTCATCTATACGTTTTAATATATCAAACGCATCTATGATGGCTAGTTTCTTTGTAGCCGCAGCATTCTTTAATCTATCTGCAGCAAGCTCATCTTCAGGGTCAGGCTTTATTATTTCTTCTTGAGCAACTTTTATTAATTCTTTAACTGCTTTTTTTCCTGCCTCTATTATTTTTAGTTTGAGTTGATTTGATTCCATTGTTATCATTTAATATTTTTTGAATCTGTCTTATAAAAGCATTTCTCTCTTCAAGACGTATCATAGCAATCTCTTTAATATATGATTCTCTTTCTTCATGCCATGTCTCACGTTCTCTTGTAGACCTTTCAGATATTTCCTCAATCTTTCTAAGCAACCAACGCTCACGTGTAATAGCATATAGAACCCATATACCTAACACTCCATACTGTGTTAATATCTCAAACGTATCCATTCTATACTATAAATGTAATGTTATTTGTAAACATCCTATATAAAATCTCATCATCTACTCTAAACTCATATTCGCTTTCAGGTTGAAATGAAATCTCATCTCCTTCTTTTACGCCTAACTTTATTAACTCTTCATTAATATATTTCACTGTTCCTATTAAAGGCTCATACTCACCCGGCTTATCTATAAAACTTTTCTTTACTGCAGATGGTTTTATAAAACAATTCCTTCCATGAGCTTTCCACTTGCCATTCTTTTTATACATATAGAACTGTTCATCTTCAATAAAAAATAAATTATCCTTAAAAAAACTTCTACCACTTTGTCTTCTGCCTTTCATGTCGTTATAAAATTTAAAGACATTGTGATGAACAAGTAGAACATCTCCTTTCCCTATTTCTCCTTTATAATTTAAAGGAACAGATATTACTTCAGCTTCTCTATTAGAAAATTTGAAATCTTCTTCAGAGGTGCTAGTAATAAACTCTAACCCTCCAATCTCTTTGGTATTATTATACCTCTTTCCTTTTATAGGACGAACTATAAATCTATCAGGTGATTGCATTTGATTTTATTTATTTATAAAAATAGTGGTTGTAACACCGCTAACAAGCCCTAATCCAAACCAAAATAACTTTCGATCATAGAACTTCTTTTCGTCTTTTATTATTACATTACTTAATCCTGTTGTTTTAATGTATGGATTAGAGTGCTCTACATTTACAACAGGTAATGGTTTTTTAAAAAATCCTTGCGACTTCATACCAACACTAACATTGGTTTGATTGAATATATTTAAGCTATCTAACACCACTCCAAAAGGCTTGATGTGCCCGCCTATATTAAAAAACTCTCTTGATATTTTAAATTGTTTGGGAGTAGTTAAATCTGCAATGTGCTGATTAGTATCTATATAAATTGTGTCATGTTGTGTAACAAGACTGTCTTTAACAAAAGGAACGAATATACTATCTAGCTTGGTTACAGTCCTAACTCTTACTTGACTTCGTACATTCTTTAAATCAACATAGGCTATCAATCCATTGTTGATAGCCTGTTTTTGTGTTAATATCACTTGCTCTTGTTGAGCAATTAACTTACCGTTATTATCTTGTATAAGTTTAAACTCCTGTTCGTGTAGTTGAAATTTCTGTATTTCTTTTTCGTAGTCTTTGAGTTTGTTATAATTTTTTATTGCAGAACATCCGCTCATGCACAACAAGATAATTAATATCGCTATTATTATATTGCGTATAGTAAGTATGTCATCTTTATTTTTCTCCATCTTTAGGTAGAGCAATTAAAGAATCTTTAGATCGTAAGAACAACAAAGATACTGCTAGCCATCCACTCATCTCAGTGCTGTCTGCTTTCTCTGTGTAAATCATTACTAGGCAAAATGCCATGATTAACAACCCAATAATAGTTGTTACATAATTTGATACTATTCGTGTTTTCATAATTAAAAGTTTATGTTATACTCTATTGATACGGGAACATCAGAAGTAAACTCTTTCCATAAAACTACTTCTTTGTCCTTTATTATCCAAATTTTAAACGAGTGTTTAACCCTATCTAGTTGTATTAAATGAATACGGTAAGATCCGTTAAGCACTTCCTGCCCTACAAGATAGTGCATGGCTCCCGACTTATAGTCAGGACCGATTGAAATCTTCCGTATATCCATCTTTTAAAATGTAGATATAGCTACTCTTCTCCATGTATTAGTAGCTACACAGATGTATAAGTGGTTAGTATCTGCAGCTATCATACCTGCTGTTCCTGTTGCTCCTACACTTGCAGGTACAGAGTTAGCATTAAATAATGTTAGTAGCTGAGTTGTGGTAAAGTTTTTGGTTGCATTAACAGGTGTTGCTCCAACTTCCGTTCCAATTAATTTATCATTTAAGGTTGGGGTTCCTGCATTTGCGTATGATTCAATCTTTGACATTGGTTTCTTTTTTAGTCACCGTACCTGTTTGTAAATTAATAACAGAGTCGGATCCATATTTATCAATAAATTTTTTCTCCTCTGAACTAAACATAGCTTTGAGCCCATCAAGCTCACTTAACATTGAGTGCCTTTTGATCTCAAGATCGCCTAAAGCTATTTTTAATTTATTAAACGAGTTGTTTAATTGTTGAAGTCGTTCAAGTTCTTCCTTATTTAATTTCATTGTATTGTCTTTTTACAAAGATAACGAAATTAAATTATAATAAATCACTTTCTAAAAGAAGGGTATATGTAAAGCTATTTCCGTACAATCTTGCTGAGGTGTTGCATAATGCAATGAAGTCATTGTACTGATATATAGATTGAAAGACTTGACAGCCCGCACTGTATTTATCTACTGTGTCTTTCTCATGGTAAGGATGTGAACGGTGAATGTTTATTCCAAACATACCCCATTCTTTTGTAGCATCATCATAGTTAAGTATTTGATCTTTATTATCATCACGATATACTTCTACGTTAGCGAGTCTCTGACATAATGCTTCGTAGCGTGTGCTTCCATGACCATCAAGTTTATATGTGCTTCTATACTGATTAGGAACAAGTAGTGCTGTTCCTTTTCTATTCATAGGATGTTGCAACCAATACAGCCCTGCATCCGTAGTAATAGTAAATTCATCAATCACCCACTTGTCATGTTTCTTATATATAACAAGCATATAGTCATCAAAGCTATTTGCTACTTGATTAGGGCTTCGTACTCCTATAATATTTAAGTTGTAATTTCCTTTGGTAAAGAATGCATATTTCTTTTCTGCAAATACTTCTTGTATTTTGTTTAAAGTAATTTGATCTACTAGAGTCATATTTTATTTAAGTTGGTAAAGCCTTTCTTCCATTTTATTAAGACGCTCTTTTATTTCAATTATTTCTTCTTTAATATATTGCGTATTAGCGTCCATATGAATAATTGTTTCTTCTAAAACCTTACTATTTTTATTTTTAGGAAGTTCTTTTGCTTCTTCAATTTGACCATTAAGATGAAACCATACTGCTGTTACTGCTGCTACTGTAGTTATAAGTGAAATAAGATTAGCAGGAGTAAAAGTTATTTTAGTTTTTTCTGATAGATTCATGACATAAAAAGTTGTCTATTAATTCATTGTCACAAATATACAAAAAATTACATTAAGTCTTCCGGAGTCCATTCAGGAGTATTAACAAGCTCATAACATTCTGCATGAGTCATTAGAGATATAGGCTCAATAGTTCCATCTTCAATAAAAGTAGGTGTTGTTAGCCAACTAATTATAAATTGAGAATCATCTAATGATTTTCTAATAGTATCAGCAGATGTCTGTGTTACTTGAGAAAAATCTACAAACTGTAAATCTTCAATATGAATGTTTGAATAAATAAATTTTCTAAAATCTTTAAACATAGTGTTTATGGTACTGAAGTTACTATTTGTGTGTCTGTCATATTTATCATTGTGCCATCATTACTCCCTACTTGGTCAACAATAGTAGGAAAGGCTCCGGGACCTGTTGGGTCCCCATTACGCCACCAATTTACTAGTCCGCTTATACCGCTACTGCTTAAATCAGTGGGAGTGCCTGAATTATATATAGCGTTTACGTCTGATAGACTTAACTCTACATTCCATAGAGATACTTCGTCAATTTGTCCGTCTGTAAATTTAAAATTATCACCACCTCTTTTACCTATTTTAAACGTGCTTGTAGGGTTTGGGTTTAAACTTGCTGGGCTATTAAAATTAATAGATTGTAAATATAACGTGCCGTTTACATATACTTTTGTTTTGTCTCTACTTGGCGAATTACTTGCGTTATAAGTGGCTACAATATGATACCATTCCCCTGTGTTGATTGTTATAGATGAACTTCTATATGTTGTATTAGGCCCAAAACTAACGTCAATTTGGTTGTTAGAAGGTTTTAAAAATAGTGTAAATTGTCTATTATTATTACTTCCGCCCGTTCCTTCCCATTGAGAAAGTATAAATTGCTCATTATTAGATTCTAAATAAACCCAAACAGAAACACTTGCTTCAGTTAAACCATTTAAAGTTGATAAAACTCCGCAATC
>TARA_R100001440_G_scaffold75307_1_pt1 | contig 22482 bp, 29 predicted proteins | sample TARA_R100001440 | Tara Oceans TARA_R100001440 (sample SAMEA2622112) | marine metagenome | biome: marine biome (ENVO:00000447); feature: surface water layer (ENVO:00002042); material: "saline water (ENVO:00002010), including plankton (ENVO:xxxxxxxx)" | depth 5 m
TCATGGTGTTTTTTGTGTGTATGTTGTTGACCCCCACCGGGTTGCGTTGTATCTTATTGCATGCAACAAAATCGACAAACCCTTTCCGTTCTCTACAATTGCCAGTCGCGGCACGTTTCATCGTGCAATGTAGCCGACTTTTTGAAACAATCTTGCCACCTTGAACACCTCGACGGCCACGCGTTACGAACTGCAAAACAAACATTGACCGCCTGTTTGCCACACGCAACGACGAGGGGGGGGCGGTCATCCGCTCACGTCGTCGCATACAACAAGCGTGTGCAACTGGACATTGACCACGCGCACAACGAATCCATTCACGGCGACCGCCTCGACGAGGTGGGGGCGTGGTTTGCTTTGCAACCGTGGTGTGAAATGGTGGGCGTGTCGGCATCGGGTCGCGGGTTGTGCGTATGGGTGCGCACGGTTGATCCGTTCCGCCGTGACCTCGCCGAACGCGTCATTAATTACGTCGAGGCGTTGGCGACCAGGTCGGGCCATGAACTCAATTGCGACCGTGTCAATTCAATGTCGCCCGTTGCATTGCGGTTCACGCTGAATCGGGTCATTCATTATAACGTCGAGGCCGTCGAATTGTGCAACAAAGTTTTGGCCCAATGAATTGTTGTGTGTACATTGCCGTATCAACAACAAACAAATGAAACTTTCGAGGCACCCGCAAAAAGGCGATGACATAAAAGGTCACATCGTCAAAGGCATCATCAAAGAAAAAAGGCACGGCATTTTGTGCGTTTGGTATAAGTTGGAACACCCAACAAACAAAAACCGCCGTATCATCGGATACAACCCAAAAAACAAACGCGTCGACGCTTGTTTTGCTACTTATCCGGGCTTACACAATGCGTGTAATTATAGAACATGGTAACAATGACGAAAGAACAAGAACGGGCGATTTTGAGCGCCGCAAAGGCACACGCGCAAGCCGAAGAAAAGTTGCGTACATGCTATAAAAATCGGAAAACATTGTCGAAAATGGACAAGGCGAAAGACAAGGCAAAATTTGAAGAAATTCGAAGAAATAAGTGGGTCACTTATCGCGCGTTGAAATGCGCAGTGTTGGCAATCAACGGATTGACACCGTAACAAATCCAGTCACAACAAAAAGCGCCCTCAAACATTGGGGGCGTTTTTTTTTGGCCGAATGAATTGTTGTGTGTACATTGCGGTATCAACAACAACAAAATGTCATACAATTACAACATTCGCGTCGCGAAAATGCAGGTCGAATTGGCCGCCCGTGGTTTTTCTGTTATCAGCCTTCAAAACGCCATTGGTGGCGTTGGGTTTCAAATGGTCATAACGCGCACCAACAAAACAAAAATGTTGACTGACGCGGAAATCATTCTCGTCGACGAAATTATTGACCAATTCGGTTTTGACTGTGACGACACTTGCGAATCGGCATCACATCCCGGACATACATATATGATGTGTCCACGGAACAACCGCTTCGAAAACATTGAAATCATGTCGACGTTTGATGAAGCCTGTGAAATAACCGGTCGTTCGCCGCGTGACATGTCAAAAGCGCGAATCGTATCAATGAAGGAACACCGGCCGTACAATTTCGGCGATTACAAAGTTGATTTCACGTCGGGTCGTAATTTCTCCGACTGTTCAATTTGGAAACCGTGACCACGGCGGCAAATCGCTGAATTGGTTCATGATGCCGCCACGTTGTTGAACGTGGTCACGGCAAACGCCCTCCGAAACGTCGGGGGGCGTTTTTTATTTAACCTCATCCCACGATGTCAAACCATCTTCGACGGCTTGAATTGTTTCAAATATGCGTTGCGCAATTACCGGCACAATTGCGTTGCCGTATGCCTTCAACGATTGTCGGCGCCATTTTGAAACGGTGAGACCGTCCAATGTATCGGGAACCCCATCATTTCCGCAACGAATAGGGGAGATAGTTGGGAATTCTTTCCAGTTTGTAAACGGCAACGTTTTGTCAATGAATCTTGATTTTCCTTGCCTGTTATCTTGTCGCTTTCCTGTGCCAATGGTGTTGGCAACAACCCTTCGACGAGTAAATGTTCCAGGTACATTCCGCGCCGCGTCCCGCCGTATTTCTGGCGGCGTTTTTTGGTTTGATCCGCCGTTCGTTCCCGTGGTTGCGTGTTTGGCGTTGGCAACAATCCATATTCGTTCACGTCGGTGGGGCGCGTTCGCGCCGCAAGCTGGAACAAGAAACGCCCCGACGTCGTACCCAATATTTTCCAAATCAGCGCACACCGTGTCGAGTACCAATCCGCCCGACCAACGAACAAGGCCCGAAACGTTTTCAGCGACGACCCATCGGGGCCGAGCGTTGCCAATGACGCGGAACATTTCGGGCCACAAATAGCGGTCGTCGGCAATGCCTTTTCGTTGTCCGGCGTTGCTGAATGGTTGGCAAGGAAACCCGCCAGTGATGACATCGACAATTGGGGTGAACCCGTCGAATTCTTCGATTTTTTCAAAACTTCTTGAATTTGGAAAATGGTGTTTCAATACCGTTTGGCAAAACGGGTCACGTTCCACATGATAAACGTTGCGCCAACCGACGCGCTCGGCGGCGAGGTCAAAACCCCCGATGCCTGAAAATAACGATCCGTGACGCATCATAACCCGCAATGACCCGAATCACAATCGTCAAAATCGGCCGGGTAATTGGCGGCAATGTATGACGACGACTGGCCGCCGCTCAACGAATTAAATGTTTTCATTTGTTCCATTGTTTGTCGTCCGTTGCTCGTTTGCGGTTGTGGCATCTATGACAAAGACTTTGCATGTTGGACGTATCGTAGAACAATTTTTCGTCAATGACGCGCGCCGGTTTTATGTGGTCGACGACCTGGGCGGCGTGGCCGCATTGGACGCACACCGGAAACGTTTTGCGATACCAACGACTAAACTTTGTCCATCGCCAAGTGTGATACCTTGCGTCCGGTCGTCGTTCCCGTTTTGGGTTGTCTTTATTCCAAGGGACGCGACTTTGTTTCGTCGGCATTTTTGGCATTCTGCAAAATCTTTTGTTTGATGTGTTGTGCCGTCGCTCGTTCCTCGTTGGCGTACTTTATCCAATCGGCCCGACGCTCGTCGGACAATGGCAATTCGTCGGCCTTTTTTCGCCACGATTCCGAACGCCGTTCGTGCCATTGCATATCGCGCAACGTGTATTCCTTCGCCGGCGTTTTGCGCTTCGGCATTTTCTCGGCGTTGCGACGCAACCAATTTTCCAGCACTGGCCGCCACCGTCGTATTTCGTCGCCGCGTTTCGTTCGGTAGTCGTTGGCTTCATAATAATTAAGGCAATCTTTCGCCATTGACGACAACAAACCATACGGAACATGTGCAAACGCCTCGACGTTTTCAACCATATGTCGCAACGCGCTCGTTGCCTCGTCTACCGATGGAATTTTTTCCTTTTCACCATTATGGTATTTATTATTCATTTTATTGTTCTTTCTTATATGGGTGAACTGTGGTTCGTCCCTTTGCGAACTTTTGTTCGTGGGGGGGGCGTCCTTTTGTTCGTCCGGGGGTGAACTGTGGTTCGTGGGTGCGGCGTTCAATACAACCCGAATTTCGCGTTGTGGGTTGTGCGTCATGAACACCAAATTGCAGTCGACAAGACGTGACAAATATTTTTGAATTTGTCGGGATGTGACGCCGAGCCACTCGCCCAATTTTGCGTTTGACATCGTACACGCACCGCCCTTTTTACAATACCCGGCAATCAACGCCAACAACACCCGTTCGCGCGGTCGCAATTCGTGCATGTTCCAAATTTCAGCGGTTAATATGATGTATTGTTTCGGTTTCACGTCCAATGCATTGTGTCAACGCCTGACGGATCGTAACCGCCAAACGTTGGCACCAACTCAACAAAAAAGTCGACGCCCTGAATCATGCCCTTATATTGTGGCAAACGCTTTCGACGTGGCGTTTCAATATGTTGACGCAAGGTTCGCCGCGCTTCCTGTTCGCTCGACAAATACCAAAATTGGCGTTCGCCTAAAACAGGACAAGTGAAAACGAGTTTGAACATTACAACACGCCGTTTTTGCGCAACATTTCGGCCAGTTCCAAAAAGTCGGAAAACCTCAACGCCACAATGCAACCGCGATTGTTGCGTTTGTGAATTACGACATTGTAATTTTCGCCGTCCGGCATGGCGTCCAATATGTCGTGCATTGGCAACGAACGTTCGTGTGCCTTGCATTGCAAATAAAACGGGTCGGTGTCGGTCAAGTCAACGCCCTGGTCGTCAAGCCATTTTGAAACGTACCCGGTGCGTTGAGGGTCGCCACCCATTACACGCGCCCAAACTTCGGCAATCCGAAGTTCAAACCGCTTTCCCTTGTTTCGGCTGTTAATCACGCTCGTCGTCTTTTAAATTAATCCAATCGGGGCCGTTCATGTGGAACGTTTCCCCGTGTTTGTATGGCGTTGCGGTGCCGTCCCAATGTTCAAATTGCACCAACAACGAATCCCAAATGTTCAAACCTCGATTCATATATCCGGGGTTGACTTCATACAAAACGACGTGAAACGGCGCGACGGGTTGAATGACCAAAAAATAAAAACGCTCGACGTGAACGTTGTTTTGTCCTAACCCGTGAACGTACATCGCCGCTTGCATGAAATACAATGCGTCGTATGCCGCAAATTCCCATTTGCGCGGTTGCCATGCGGCCGCCGTTTTTACGTCCAATGCAACATTGTGACCGTGTGCGTCCACGATCCCCCGATGGTGAATGCCTTTGCGGGTAAACTCAATCGGACGTTCGCGGGTTTGACAATGTTCCAACATACTGGCGGCGGATGGATGTTGCCAAACGCGGTCGCGGCACATTTGCAACTTGCCCATTTCGTTCGGCGTCACAATTTCCGCGCCGGGGTGCGCGGCCATGAACTCGCGATATTCTTCGGTACGCTTGTCGCGCCGTCCATCGTAAACGACAACGTCACGTTCAAATTTTTCCGGTTCCAAAACGGCCAAATGCACACGCGTTCCAAATTTCATCGATTCCGTCGACGGCGGCCGGTGCAATTTGTAATTGAGGAAATTCAACGGGGAAACGCTGAACGCCTTCAAACTACTAAACGACAAGGGCAAAAAATCAGTTTTCATATATCGGGTTTTGTGTCAATTCAAACAATCGCGCATTTGTCAATTTCAACGCCTTGTCGGTTCGATAAACCTCGCCGTCATAGTCCGACAAATTCAGTTCCAAAATTTGGTTGCGATGGGCTAACAATGCCCACCGCGACCGCCGCAATTCCGAAATTTCTTGTTTGATTTCTTCGGGTCTTTGCTCGTCCATTACACGAACAAATTTTGTTCCGTCGATGAATTCAACAAATGGTTTTGAACGTGCGCCCACGCAATGACGCTTTGACAGACGTCGGGATACTTGCGGCCGTACAATTGCGACCGTTCCGCCAGTTTCGCAAGGTGCGTCAAATGTTTCTTGCGTTGCGCATTTTTTGCCGAAACCTCGGCTTGTCGTTGTTGCCATGTTTTCCACATCTTAAAAAGGCATTCCCGACGGGTTCGCGGTTTCCGCTTTAACAACGTGCGGCGGTTGCGTCACAAACGGATTTTCGCCCGAATAGAGTTTGTCGAGGTCGATAAATTTTTCGGTCTCGCTTGCGATTTGCAACAATTCCGGTTCGATGGCGCGTTCGACACCGCTCAACGAATAGGTTGTGCGCAAACCTTCGCCGCGACGAGTCAAGACCAATTCAAAATCCGTCCAATGACGACCGTTGCCAAATAGGTTTTGCATATCCGACAAAATCGATTTTTGCGTGACCGACCAAATTTTGACCGCACCAATTGGTTTTTGTTCGTCGTATTCGCAAACGATGAATGCGGCAAATTGGCGCACGTTTTCACCCTCCGGAATTGTGACGTCGGTCGGAATGTTTTCATCGGGTCGCCAACGGCGCGGTTTGCCGTCAAGAAAAATTTCCCAACCTTGGACGGGTTTTGAAATGATTCGCAACGAACGACGGTCGCCATCTTTAAGGCGTACAAAGTCTGAACCGCCTTGCGGGCGTTCAAAAAATTCAAAAAATTCTGGCATTGTGTGTTTTTTGTTGGCCGCAACTTGTCGCCCAATTACACACCATCAACCGAAGGTCGCGCCGAGTTATACACAACGCAAAGTGAATTCAGCGACATATATTTGTCGCGCACAATTTCGTTGTGTGTTCCTTGTTTTGTTGTTAGGGGTGGCCGGTCTCTACTGGTCACCCCGTAACAACGGCAAGATTCCGACGAAAGCCAAAGCGACCGCCGGCCACGTTAGGCCATGAACAACAATTTGTTCGCATGCCGTCGCGCAAATAAGGCCGGGAACGCCCTTGTCGACACGCCACCGAATACGTTTGCCGCTTGTATCAGCAACGCGCCCGACGGCCTTTGCGATTTTGTCAGCCGTTTTTATTGGCATCGTAATGTTGCAACCACGAAACCAGGTCGGCGAACTCGTCGCACACTTTAAAAGACGGACAAGCCTTGTTCGTTTTTGGGTCGTCGTTGTGACCAACAAGTTCCAACGGCGTGTTCAACACGATCCGCAACGAACGAACGATTCGCACAATTGCCGCGCGTTGCATTCTCGACATATTGTTGGACGGTTGACCGTCGTCATCTACGCCGCCAACGTAACAAATCCCAATCGAAAATTTGTTGTCGCCTTTGACATGTGCGCCGACCTTGTCCAACGCGCGGCCGCTTTCGATTTCGCCGCTTCGACCAATCACAAAATGATATCCAATGTCCGACCAACCGTTGCCATTTGGCGGTTCGGCGGTGTGCCATTTTTTAATGGTGTCGGCGTCGACGTCCATTGATGGCGGCGTTGCGCTACAATGAATATAAATTTTCTCAATCTTTCGCATTTTCTAAATTTTCCAAACGTTCAATGATGTCAACCAAAACCGTTTGCAGTTCGTCCAAAACCAAACGAATGTTGTTTTCGTCGCTGATGTCGTCCCGTGCGTCGTCATCATATGTTTTTAATATCATTCGTGAGTCAATTTAATCAATAATGAAACCTGAACGCCCGACGGTCGTCCCGTGGGATCAAATCTAAAACGCAACCGGTCACCGGCCGAAAATGTCGCGCCGCTGAACGTAAACGTGTTTGTTGCATATCCGCCAACAATTGTTTGTGTATCGCTGGCCAACGCTGTGTTTGATGGGTAACCGCGAATCGTAAAAATTGTTGAACCCGCCGTTGTTGCTTGAACAAGACAAGTCGCCTTCAAAACCTCACCAGCACACGGTGCCGACCAAATTGTATAATAATTTGACGAGGTCGTTTCGGACAAGGTTCCGCCGATTGGTATATAGTCGCCGTTACCATCAAATGCAAAAAAAGAGCTGTTCAAAATGAAATACGAAAACCCGCCGCCGCCGGTGCCATTGGCCGCCGCAGTTATGCGGCCTTGCGCGTCAACCGTTAGGTTCGTATTGGTGTAACTTCCTGGCGTGACGGCCGTGTTGGCGAGTTTGTCAGCCGTCACGGCGTTGTCGGCCAACTTGTTGTCGTCAACGGCTTCATCGGCAATTTTGGACGTTGTGACCGCGTCGAATTCTATTTTGTTTGACGTCACGGCGTTGTCGGCCAATTGTGTGGTGTCCACACCTCCGGCGGATATTCCGACCGTAATTGCGCCTGATGTCGTCACCGGGCCGCCGGTTGCCGTTAAACCCGTGCCACCGGTAATATTAACGCTTGTCACGGTTCCGGAACCGCCGCCGCCGCCGCTAATGGTTGACCAACTTAAATTGCCGCTTCCGTCGGTGGTCAACGCCTGACCGTTAGACCCGGCGCCATCAGGCAAAATCAACGTTGTGTTTTGCGTAACTGCGGTTGGCGCGGTTAGGATTATGGTATTTTGTCCGTTTGTCGCCGCTTCATATAGGGCAACGGCGCCTTGCATTAAAGCCGACGACCGAACGGCCAGTGCGCCGTATTTTTCCTGAATTACAACACCATTTCCGAAACTTGTAATTGATTCCAAAACATTGGCTTGACCGTCGACAACATTCAATTTTGATTGTTGACCGCCGCCGCCGTTTAAAACAATTTCGCGAGTTACACCGGCGCCAATGCTTTGGTTTGATGCCGACAACGACGGGTCAGCCACGGGAACAAAATTTGTCCCGTCGAAATTTATGAATTGGCCCGTGCTGACGGTTGATGTGTCGCAATTGCCGAGGTCATGCAAAGTTGTGGCCGCCCTGGCTTGCGCTTCGGCGGTCAAATCGGCTTGAATTTGATTTTGCGCAACGATGAGGTTTCGCCGCAAAGAATCGGTTCCAACGTTCCGCGTTCGCGGTGGCAAAATAGAACGCAAAGCAAAGTCAACCCCGCCAACGCCGTCGTCAACGACTGGCCCAGAAGATTCGGCAAGTTTTACGACCTCGATTCGATACAACGCATCTTTTGCCGAATGTGACATGTTCAAAATGCCCCACGAATGAGAATCAAACGACAAAATGTTGACCGGCGTCAACAAATCGGATGTGAACACCTGACCGTTCCGCACTTCCTGCGGCGTTTGTAGGTGCCGCAATTGGTCAATGCAAACCAAACGGTTGATGAACGTCGTCGAGGTTGTCAAACTCGATTGGAACCCGGTCGGCAACGAGTTTCCAGGCCCAACAATTGAACCAAAATAAACCGCCGGAAATTGGTCGTTTGCGTTCCCGCTTTCGCCATACATTGACGCCGGTTCGATTGTCAATTCCTCCGACGCATTGTTGTTCGAAACGGCCGCAAATGTTATCGCGTCAGAGTCTGACCCGGTGCCAACAAAAAATTGCGGGTCGCAAAAAATATTTGCGGCATCTGCAATCGCCGAATTGACTTCGCCGCCACCCTGACCAAAACCAAACGCGAAAACCTTCAATTCAACGTCGACGTCAGACGCCGCCGGCAAACCCGGCGTTTGAATGTTGAATTCGAATTCGCATGTGTCGGTTCCTCCGGCGACCGTACCGTTTGCAAGGTCACTGTTTAAGATGTCACCGATTGCCATCACGCGGTCGGTGTTCGTTTGCGTCCAACTCACGGCGCCCGGTTCGTTCGGGCGTTCCATGTTCTGATTTGAGTTGCCGACATTGAAAAACGCCGAATCAATTTGCGTTGTGTCGGTTCCAAGCGTTTGTTCACGCTTTAAATAGTACGATCCGACACGAACCAAAACGCCGACCTTGTATCGAGCCAAAGGCGACGCCGTCGTTGTTGCCGATGGCGCTTGTTCCATAACAACGCGCATTCGCAACGTGAATTTTGTGTCAACTGCAAATTGGGTGTCGATGTCTGCGGTAAACGTTGTCACCGACACGGGGTTAGTTTGTGACGTATTCGACGCGCTAATGTCAAACCCCGGAAAGGTTACGCCAACCAACGGTCGATTGCCTAAATAGTTTAATTCGCGTTGTATTCGGCGCACGGGCGGCATAAAAGCAATTGACCAATCTCCGACCAACTTGTTGTTGCCAGTTTCAAGCGTTTTTGACCAAAGAATTGTTCCGCCCGATGTACTCGGCAACGTCCATGTTTTTGTTCGTGCGCTATACGGCAACGTGGCGGCGTTGTCCAAAACTCTGGTCATTGGTACCAACGTCCATTTGCCGTCATGTTGCATAATGCGCGAATTCAACATTGCGCACACTTGCAAAATTGCCGTTTCGGCCGTTGGCGTGTTTGACGGTTCACCCGTCACAGGGTCTAACGTTGTGACCGCAATTTTGCATTCATCTAAAAAATCGCCGCCATAACTCGACAAGCCTTGCGGCGTGTAATCAACTTTGTATCGCAAAAACTGGTCGTTTGCGCCATACATGCCAACCGTTGGGATCGACGACAACGCATCGGTCAGGACTTGACCAATTTTGCGGTTGCCCGTCACAGGTTGGTCGCGTCGACTTAACGTTTGCAATCCGTCAACCGCTTGCAAGTCGATGACGTATGGCGGAACCGAATCGGGCAACGCGAGATTGTCCGAAGTCAAAAACCCGCGCCAATGCAACGTCGCGGTGTTGTCAGGGTCGGCGATTATGTCGACGATATATTGACCCTCCGACATTGTAAACAAGTCGGTCACAAACGAAACGTCGTCGGCATCTTCAACAACAAACGGAATCGTGCATGTTGACGCCAACAACGGCGAAAAAATGTTGTCGGCGCCTTGCCAGTTTATCGTAAAACCAGGGTCGGCCAAAACAAACGTTTTTGCCGTTATTGTTCCCTGCGGGTTTTTGTAAATGTCGACCCGAAATTCGTTGTCGCGAACGTCGGTAAACTCGGCATTATAAATTTTGTTGATTGCCATTTATCCAATTGCCATTGTGCCAAAGGTGCGGCGGCCTCGATTGCGGTCACGCTGACCAACCAACAACAAATCCCGGCCCGCTATGGTTGCCGACATCGCCCCGCCTTGCGGTTGCATCATTTGCCGAAGTTTGGACAACGGCGCGATGACTTCGGGGTTGATTCCGGCGTTCGGTTGATCCCCGACGACGGCCATTGTTGGACCAAAAGCCAATCCGCCACGCGCCAATTTTGGCATCATGCCGGGAATCAACGCTTGCAAAAAACTTGATTTTGCAATTCCCGCCAAACCTCCGGTTGCGGCGTTGTCAGCCGACAAAGGCGAGAACGCGGCCGCAATGGCGTTTCCAATGGCGATTTTCATCAATTGTTTCAGTAAGTCCCCGCCGAGTTTATTTAAATTTTCCTTCATGTTGTCGCCGCCCTCCATTACAAGGTCGAACGCCTGACCAATTGAATTTTTGATTGCGCCGCCGACCTGGTCAAACGCTTGTTGTGTCCTTGCCGCCACGGCTTCGGCTTGCGTTGCCATTTGTTCCAATCGCGAATCGATTTCGTTCGCTTCGCTTTCGTCAATTATGATGTCAGCCAATCCAAAATCCAATCCGCCGCCAACGGTTGCGGGTTGTATGGTTTCGCCGCCTCCGGTGTCGCTACTGGCGCCGCCACCGCCACCGCCAAACATGCCTTGCACATTCGACACAATGCCGCCGACCATGTTCGAAATTGCGCCCGGTTGCAACAAATCGATGTCGTCGGCATTCATCGCCGCGTTAATTCCGGCCATCAAGTTGGCCCCGGCCTCGGCCCCGGTTTGAACTAAATCGTCGCCAATTGATGAAAACGCGTTTGCGATTACGTCGCCGGCTTTGCTGAACTCACCGGAAAAAACAAGTTGCACGGCCTCGCCGAGGGCGCCCAAAATGTTGAACAGGCTTCGAAATCCAAGTTTTACAAAGTTGAACCACCCGGTCAAATAACCTTTGAGCGCGGCGAAAATGACGCTCAAAACCTTCGTTTTGTTTTGGAACTGAATCACTGCGTTGACGACTGAAATAATCGCGGGTTCGACAACGTCAAAATTGGTTATAATCAAATGAGCCAACGCGGCCACGGCCGCACCGGCGGCAACCACGGGAACCGAAATGCCGGCAAGGATCGGAACCAACGCGCCGACGGCGCTTGCGATTGGCCCGGCGGCGGCAAGCAACCCGGCGATGATTAAAACGTTGCGTTTGACCTCCGGCGACAAAGCCGTGAACGCCTTCATCATGCGCGTGGCAAAATCAATTGCCGTATTCAAAATCGGCATGAACGATTTCATCAACCCGGCGGTGGCGAACTTGAAATTGTCCATCGCCGTGGAAAATTTGCCGCCTGTGGTTTGCGACAAACGAGACATTGCGCCCTCGGCGAAACCACCTTCGGCGGCCATGTTTTGCAACGTGGCATTGAATTGTTCCACGCTGACCGCACCGGCGCCGAGTTCGGACGCCGGGAGGCCGGTGGCCTCGGCCAACGCTTCAAAAATTGGAACGCCGGCGTCGGCAAGACTATTCAGGTTTTCAAGTTCAACCTTTTGTTTTGCGTTGACCTTCGCAAAAATTGCCCCGAATTGTTCGATTGGCTTTCCCGTCGTCGCGGCGATGTCGCCCAAAAATTGAAGTTGTGTCGAAACCTCGCCAACGCCAGTTCCCGACGCAATCAATTGTTTGGCGGCCGTTGCGACGCCCTCTAATTGAAACGGCGTTGACGCCGTGAATTTGTTCAGTTTGTTGACCAGGTCGCCTGCTTCCTTTGCACCGCCGGCCAAACTGACAAACGACGTTTGCATGGTCTCGATTTGCATTGCGGATTTGACACCCGCAACGCCGAGGCCAACCAACGGCAACGTGACCGACTTTGACAACGAACCGCCAATTTTTGACATGCGTTGCGAAAACGCACGAATGCGTTTCGAACTATGTGTCAAGGCTTTGTCAAGGCGGGCGGTGTTTGCCCCGAACAAAATATTAAATGCCGCCGATTTAGCCATTAAGGAAATTTTTCATTTGATCCACAACCGACGCATCGACCGGTTGCGCATCGGTCGTTTTTGAATATGGGTGGAATTCGTCCGGTCTAATGACTGGCGAATTCGTAGAGCGGTGAACGTTTGCCGTGAGCGACAAAGTCGTGGCGGTGCGATTCCAATTTAATTCGTCGACCAATTCCGGCCGCTGAACTAAACATTGAACTTGCGCCAACGTCATGTGCCAAAACTCGAAAGGGCATGCCCCGCAACGTATCGCGTGGGCGTACACATCGCCAAACGTTAGGGGAGGCGCGGAATTTACGCCGTCGCCTCCCCCTCGTTGTTTCCCAGTGCCAACGCGTTAGTCACGGCCTCGCCGAGTTCCTCCGGGTCTTGACCGCAAACCAACGCCATGAATTCGTTTCGCTCAACTTGCGGAATCGAACCATTGCGGTGGCAAAAACTGCGGTGACCGTGCCAAAGGAATTCACAAATTTGGTTGAAATCACCACTTTGCAAACGTTCCGTCACGTCGTTGAATTCGCATTCGCTTTTTTCGGCCCACAAACGCAACGCGTTAAAGTCCAAACGAATGTCCAATTGTTTGCCCTCAATGTTGAAGGCAAGTTCACCTAAAAACCTATTCATGCGCCAAAATTACGCGCTTGGAACCTGAAATTTGTCAGAATCGCCAACCGTGCCGATTGTGACGAGTCCGTCGCCGGTAAACGTCATTGAAACGGTCGCGACATCATTCAAACCCGCGCTTTCGCTGTATTCAGTTATATAGGCATAACCGAACATTATCGGGTCGGACGCGGCCGGCGAATCGGTTTGTTGTCCGGTAGTCCAGGCAACGGCGATTTTCGTTCCCAACGCAAACAATTGTTGCATTGCGTCGGCGTTCCGAATTGTGCCGTTGCTTTCGGCCGTGCCATCGTATCGAACCTGTGCTTCGACTGACAAAGTCCAATCAATAAGGTCGAGCAGGTGTTCCCGGCCTTTTGACCCTTTGTCGCTGACGTCGATTGCGTTTCGGGTCAAACTAATTTCGCCGGACGTAGAGTTGGCGACCAGGTCCCAATATGCGGCGTTGTCAATCGCCGGGGTGGCGGTAATCGCGCCGGCGGTTGTGGAAATGTAAACGGAAAGGGCATTCGAGCGAATAACCCCGGTTGAATCTGCGGGCATGATTTAGACGTGTTGAATTGTGTCGGAGGCGGTGTTGATTTGCGTTTTCGAAATCGAACCGGTTCCTTCAAAGGTGCATGAATACGACGCCGCTTCATTGGTGCCGGCGCTTTGTTCGTAGTTGGTCAAATAGGCTTCGCCTTTAAACATAAAATCGTCGTCAACGCCGGTCATCCAGGTCAAAACAACTTTCTTTTTGTCTTTCCAAATGTCGAACAGGTCAAGACCCGTAAACGTGGTTGTTTCGTCATACATGACAAAACCTTCGCACGTCATTTGAAATTGTTCGCCGGCGGGCATGATGACCCGTGCGCCGTCGTTTTCTTTCTTTGTCGCGTCGATTGTGTCGCGCGTCAACGACAAGGTGGCGTTGTTACTGGCGCCCACCGCGTTGTATGTGTCGGCCGTGCCGCCGAGACCACCAACGGCGGAAACCGCGCCGGCCTCGTTGTAAATTCTTTCGATAAAAACCGCAAGAAGGTTCGATTTTACTTTGCCTGTCGTCGCCATTATTTCGCGTCTTTGAGGTTGTCAGGAATGAGCGCGTTCACGATTTTGTCGAGAACGCCGAAAACGGCTTTCGGTTTGTCAGTTGGTACCAAATTGATGATGACTTTTGCGGCCGTCAACAAGGCTGTGACAATGATCCATACGTTTTCAATGTACCAAGGGGATTCGGTCATTTTGTGAGGTGTTGAAGTTGGGTTTCGAGTTTTTGAATTTGCGCCCTCAATTTGCCGTTTTCCACACAAAGGTTTTGAACTTTGCGGTCGAGTTCCTCGGCGCGTTGTTTCCAGTCGTCGCGCCATTCGCGCAACTCGACAATCAATTGTTCGCGCTCACGAAAACGGTTTTTTTGGTGGCGCGTGTAGAACGTCCACGCCGTCGAACCCGTCAGGGCCGTAATAAGCGCAACAACGATTTCGGTCATGATGTTTTTTGTATTTGAACGTGAACGGACGAACAAACCATGTTGCCCGTTGACGTCAGGTTTTGCGCCTTCAAAATCAATTTGAAGTTGCCAGACAACGAAACGCAAAAATTCACGTTTTGCCCAATGGTTGAGGTGCGCAAAAATTGGTTGCATGTGAACACGTCCGAACCCGTGTTTAAATCGTGCAAAATAAATTTGAATTCCTCGTTTGAATTGGCTGACGTGACATGCGCGTTGACTTGCACGAAAAAATTTCCGTTCACCGAAAAATCATTTGTCGCAAGGCCGACAATATTGTTCGCATCAAACAATTCCGTGCCGATGCCGATTGTTGTTGCCGTGTTGTTGAATGTGGTCGACGCATTCGAAACAAGGGCGGCCAATTGTGCGCCACTCGCCGCAAACGTCAAGGTTGCAACGTTGCCATTTGCGGCCAGTGAGTTGTTCGGCACAATTAAAGTTGACGCCGACACCGTGGGCGTTCCGTCCGTTTCTTTGATTGTCAACGGGCCGGTCGGTACCGTGCCGGAAACAATCGCCGTTGCACCGCCGCGCATAGTTGCCACGGCATACGCCGACGACAAAATGAACAACCGACCGCCGTCGGCCTCGTCGGTTGCCCAATTGACAAAGCGGCATTCGGCTATTTGTACGCCATCAGACGCACCCGCAAACCCGTCAAGGGCGTCACGGCATGCGCTCGCGATTTGATACGCTTGTTTGGCCGATTCCGAGACCACAACAACGGCCACGTCGTTGTCGTCGTTGCGACTTGTTGCCGACTTTGATTCGTTGGTTCGGACGCCTTCTAAATCGACCAAAATTGCCGGGACAACATCGCCCTGCATTTGTACCAACGGCAAAATTCGACCGGCCGGAACGTATGCCGTAACGGCGGGCGTGTCTTGTAATTTTTTCAATATGCCGTTAATCATTGCGCGTTGTATTTCGCCGCAAGTTTTTTCAACCTCGGAATGAGAAACGATGCCAAATCGTTGTATGCACGGGCGCGAATTGGGCCGCGCAAAGCGTCGTCAAAAATTGGGTTGCCACGTTGGCCGGGGTGGCTGATTGTCTTTTTTCGCACTACGCCGCCGCCAGTCGGAACCATGAAAAATTTTTCCGATCCGTCGGCGCGTTTTTTGGCGACCTTACCAACGCCGGCCGTGCGTTGTCCGGCTTTGGTGCCTAATAAAACCAAATGCAAATAAAACCGTGGATTGACGCGCTTTGGTTTTTTTGAACCTGGCGGGCGCAACATTTGCGTTTTGGCTCGGCGTGTCGAAATGACGACTTCGGGGGCGCCCTTTCGGGCCTTTTTTCCTTTGGTCGTTTTGATTGCGCCGGCCAACGCTCCGGTGCGGTCTTTTACGTTTGCAATGGCCGCAACCCGTGCCGGGTCAATGGCCTTTTTCATTGCGGCAATCACGGCGCGGTCGCCGACTTTCTCCGGAACGCGTCGCATCAATTCGCGAATGTTGTCAAGGTCTTGTTGGTTGACCTCTACCGTGAAACCGTCACCCCGTGCCATTGTCTCGCCTTTCGGTAACTAAAACAAGACCCTCGCGGCGTCCCAATTCACGAATTCCCGTGATGTAAAAAATTTCCGTGTCGTACTTGACGCGATTTTGTACACTGACGTTTTCGGTGAAACGAATCGTCCATTCGGTGACGGTCAACGCCACGTTTTGCCGGACGTCGCCGGTTTCGCTTGTCGTCTTGTCTTTGCGCGTTGCCCAAACGGTCGAGGCGGTCGACCATGTTTTGGACTGGTCGCGCCAACCGTCGTTAGGGTTACTTAACGACGCTTGTTGAATTTCAATTTCACGGTCAAGACGGCCAATATTCAAAACATGACTCGATATGGCGACAACAACGCGTCGACGCCGGTTTGTAGTGCGGCCGGCATAACGCCGATTGTGTTTTCCTGACGGTTTTCGTAGAAATGGCCGACAAGCAACAAAGCGGCCTGAATTAGGTCGCCGGGAATGTCTGCGGCGGCATTATAGCCAACCGAAAAATTGATTGTCACCGGTTCAAGCGTGAACGGGTGCAATCCTGGCGTGTTATAGAACACGATCCGTTGAACGTTGCCTTGTGAACTGAACGAATAATTTTCGGCGGCGAACGTTTGTGCCGCACCTCCGGCGGCCCCAACGTACTGGACCGAAGTCACGTTGACGTTGGGGCCAATCGGAAATGCACCGGGGTTGAACCCGGTCATTTTTGCGGACATAGTTCCGCGACGCAACGAAACGTTGGCGCGCGCCTCGACTTGTTGCAAGGCGGCGTTTCGGATGCGCTGAATTAGTGCCGAATCCGACGGGGCGGAACCAACGCGCAAATGCGCGAAGGTTTCCGCATCCGTCAGAATATCGGAATAATTGTGCGACCCCGTATTTGAAAACGAGGATAGCAACATTAGGCGATGGTATCGGAACAGTATTGAACCAGACCCGCGTGGCGAACGTCGGTGTCAAAATACCGCGAGGAATACAAGCGAATTTCAGACGTGGCGCCACTGCTAAACGGGTCAGCGATAAAATCAACGCCCGTTCCAAAGAATCCAAGAATCAGCGTTCGAGGATCTAGCAAATACACCTCCGGCGCGGCGGCCGTGTCGGTGACATGCTTCGAAACAAACACGGGGCGACCAAAGATTGTCGAACCTTGTCCGTCATTGCCGTAAATGGGCGCGACGTTGGCAATCAATGCCGAGGTTCGGGCGTCGGCGTGTGCTTCCGGACCCATCAAAAACACCATTGCGTTGGGGTCACCGCCGGCGGCGATATATGCACCCTCGGCGCGTGGCAAAATTTCATCAAGGCCGCCAGTGTTGGCAACGTCGGTGTGTTGGTTTGTTTGGTTCAAACCGGCGGGTGTCGTGCCTTCAATACAAAGCGAATCGATGGCTTCGGTGATGGCACGTCCCATTTCAGACGCAATCATTCGGTCGACATCGGCGCCGCCTTGCATCAGGAGGCGTTTTGTATAGATGCCCTGACCACCAACGCGGTTCGGGGAAAGCGTGATTGAATCAACCGTACCGGAGAAACCCATAGCGCCGCCCTCGGCCGCAACTGCGGCGTTGAATGCGTTTGCGCGTGGCAAAACCGTGTCGCCGGTCAAACCGTTAAGAACGGTTGCGCCCATTCTTTCGACGAGGGGCGCGGGGCGAAGTTGTTCAATGAACGACCCGACGTTGGTTGGCACAAATGCGCCGCCCGTTGCGGTGTCAGAATTGGCGACCAAAGAGGTGTCGTAAGCGGTTGCACCGAAAACGCCCGGTTCGTCAGCACGAAACGCCATTTCTGGAATTGCGAAATTGCCTTCGAGCGTCTGGCCGGCCGCGCGCGCCTCGTTTTGTGCGGTTTGGGACCATTCCGCCTCGACGCCGCTCAACTTGCCATATGCCGCCTCTGTGATGGCTTTCGACAAACTAAATTTGCGGTTCATTTCCCGCGCTTCGCGAACGTCGGATTTGGACGCACCGCCGGAAACGGCCAGGGCGGCGCGTTGGCGCTCGACCTGTTCGGCCCGCTTCAATTTTTCAGTCAATCGACCGTACTCGTCGGAAATTTCGTCAAGTTCGCGCTGTTCTTCGGCGAAGGCTTGACGGCCGTCGGCCTCGATGGCGTTGTTCACCGTTTCGGTGCGCTCGTTAAGTTCCGACATTTTGCGCCGGATTTCGTTTGTTTCCAAAGACATGGAATCGTTTTTTTTGGGGGATGGTGTTTTGTGGTCAGTATCGACCGGGGAATTTGTTTCTTCTTTGTGTTCCTCACTTCGAACCGTGACGGTGCTTTGTTCGTAGGCGGGGAAAACAACCGCCGATACTTCGGCAAGGGAATTCACGCGAAAAATTGACCTTTCGGTTCGGTCCTCGTTCCATTCTTGACCGTCAGGTTTCACGGTAAATGCAAACGATGAACCGGAAATGTCACCGCGTTGAATACTTTCGACCAGGTCGCGCGAATACGTTTGTTGACCGGGTTTGGCTTCATATTTCAAACCGCGTTCGTCAACCGTCAATTTCAACGTTCCCGAAGTAGTTCGGGCAACGACCTGGTTGGGGTCATGGTTGATTAACATTCGAACGTCGCCGTCAACGACGTCGTCAAATGCGCCCGGTTTGATAACCTCACGGAATGAACCGATTTGTGTCGGTGCGTCATACAATGCGGCATACCCGACAATGGTCGGTTCATCTTCGGACATGCGAATTTCACATGTTGACCCGGTGCAATTGTATGTGTCGCGGTTTTCGGTTTCCTGCGGTTCCGTGCGTTCGTCGTCGTCTAATTTTTCGACGACTTCGTTGATAGTGTTTTTCATGGTCTTTTGTCCAATGTTTAAAACGACGCCCCATTTCATCGCCGCAACGACTCCGGCAACGCTTGAAATGGTCGCCGAGGCGCCTGGAAATTGTGAACCGTCTTTTGCATGACGTGCCGCCCACGCTTCGCGTTCGCGAATCCAATCCAAAACGGCGGGTGCGTCGTCGCCATCCAAGGCGCGGTTGTACAAACGCCACGCGGCATTTCCTCGCGTGTTTCCGCCCGCACCCCAAATTTTCGGGTATTTTTCTTTAATACGGGCCGCAAAAGCACGGTCGAACCTGGCAACGTTTGAGTTGCTCAACGACACTTTTTTGTCGTCGCCTTTTTTAGGATAGTTCGTTTCCGGCAATTTTTTTCGAGTATTCCGGAACCTGTTCAAGGTTCAATTGGTTGACCTGGACAAGATGTTGCGCACCAAAGCCATTCGGAACGGGGTCGAGGTTTTCAGCGCGGCGAACCTCGTCAATTGTCATTGATCCGCTAGACAACATGGCTGAGAAATACGCCGACCGTGCGGCCTGGTCGCCACGCATCAACCCGCGCATGTCAAATCGCGCAACGTGCGTTTGCCGTTCCGCTTTCGTCATCAACTTGTTGCGAATTTCTTGTTCAATACGGCAAACCCACGGGGCAATCGTGTGTTTCGCAAAGAACAGGTCATATGCGGCGCTACCCTGATATGATGCCGCTTCCTCGGCTTGTATCATAATTGGCGGCACGTTAAAGATTCGTGCGACCTCAATGATTCCAAATTTTCGGCTTTCGATATATTGCGCCTCGTCGGGTCGCAAACTTATTCGTTGATAGTTCAGGCCAAACGGCAAAATTTTGGTTCCGCCTTGCGAACCGCCGTGCCACTGTTTGACAATTTCTTGCGCCTGTTCGGCTCGAATTGGCGTGTCGCTCGTCAAAATTCCGGTCATTTGACCGCCATTGCCGAAAAACTCGCCCGCGAAATTTTCAGCGTTGCGAAGTGTCGCCAATGAATCAGAATGCAACCGAACCGGCGAAAGGCCGTGCATACACTTGACGCAAAACATATCCGCGTCGTCGACAAATCCGAATTCGCGCACCGCGTACCCGTGACCGGTTTCATCTTTGAAATATTCGACGTCGTCAGGGTGGACGATACTCAACGACACCGGCACGGCGGCACGGTCGCGTTGGATAATGGCAAAGCCTTTCCCGTAAACAAGGGCATGCGCAACAATCGTTTCGAAAAACGCAAACGGGGTCATTCCCGGTTGTGGACTTTGCGCCAGTAGTTCGGCGGCCGGGTGTGCGGCGTCTAATTCGCGGCGGTTGCCTTCGATGCGGAACACCTCAAACGGCAACGCGGCGATTGTGCCGCTTATCTTACTGACACACGCATATACGGCGCCGATGCCGAGCGCGTCGCGTTCCTGGACACGGTGTTTGGAGTTAAAATTCGGCATTTGCCGTTCCCAAAATCCCGGTGCGCCGGTGTACTCGACGCGACGACGGAACAACATCTTTGCACGATCCCAAATTGCCACATGCAAAAATACGGCGTTTATCTATACGAAAAAACCATTCGCAAGTCAAACAAAATTGACAAAATCTTGCGTTCGTGCTGGTCGATTATGGCTTCGGCCTCGTCCGGTTCAAGTAAATTTTGCCCTTTCTCATCGAACATTTCTTCAAATAGAGTTGTCGCGGCATCGTGTAATTGCTGACAACATTCGCGGGTTTCTTCGGCTGACATTCTTACAAATTGATGATTTCGGCGAGTTGGTCGCCCGTTTCGGTTTGATTATCCGCGTAAAATTGGCCCAACGCCATGATTGACGCCACAACGGCGTCGACCTTGTCGTTTTCTGAATTTCTGCGGTGTTTTACAACCTTGATGTTGTCGGCGTCGTCGCGCTTCAAATGAACACACGAAAATTGCCATCGCAACAAATTGTGTCCACCGTGAATGACATTGCCTTTTGCAAGTTCGATTTCGAACGTTTTTGTTGGGTAACTCATTGAATAGAAACCCTGACCAAAATCGCACATGCGAATTCCGTGTTCAATCAATTCCGGCGTGATGTAGGTCGAAAATTTTCGGTCGTATGCGACGCCTTGAACGTTGTTTTCGTCACAAAATTCAACGATGTGGTCGCGAACGGCTCGAAAATCGGTCACGTTGCCGTCGGTGATTGTGAGTTCACCGCGTTGTTGGAAATCGTAATAATTAGTTCCACCGGACAAACGTCGGGATTCGGCTTGTTCCTCGTTTACAAACGAATGCACGTCAAGGTAAAAACGGCCAGTTGCGGCATCGTGCCAAATTGAGGCGAAACAAGTCAAATCACGCGTCGCCGCCAGGTCGAGGCCGCACCAACAAGGCAACCGCGACAACGTTTGTTTTGACGGCATCGGTTCGTTGCCCTTCATAAACTCGTCGTCGGTGATCCACGCCGTCGAAGCACCAACCCAAACGTTCAAATGCAACCTTTTGAACGTGTTGACGTATGACGGCGTCACCTTTGCGCGTCGAACTTGCGTTTCGAAATAATCGACGGAACAAATTGAACCCAACGCCGGGTTTGCTTTGTGCCATGTTTCCGGTTGCGTCCAATCGTCGTCACTTTCGGCGGCGTAGATAATCGGTAAAAACGTCGGGTCGTCAACGATACCGTCGCGCACTTTGACGGCGTATTCGTGAACGGTTCCGCAAATTGAATTCAACGATTCCCCGGCGGTTGTAATGGACACAAACAACGGTTGCGTTCGGGCGCCGGTCGACGTTTCCAAAACTCGAAACAACGAGTCGTTCGGCATTGCGTGTAGTTCGTCAAAAATCACACAATGAGCGTTAAAACCGTGTTTTGTGTTTGCTTCGGCTGATATGGATTTGTACCATGATGTACCGTATTCAATCCGGTTTTGAAAAACCTTTGCGGCCTTGCGCAACGTCGCGTTGTTTTGAATTTGGCTTCGGGCCTGGTCAAAAACCAATGACGCCTGATTTCGGTCGGCCGCCGCGCTGATGATTTCGGCGCCGGGTTCGCCGTCGGCCATCAACATATATAACGCAATGGCCGACGCAAGCGTGGATTTCCCTTGTTTTCGTGGCAATTCAATATACACGGTGCGATACTGGCGCAACCCGTCGTCGCGCACCGTGCCAAAAATTGGACGAATTATTTCGTCACGTTGCCACGGTTCCAAAATAAAGGGTTGACCGCCCTTCGCGCCTTTCGTATGCGAACAAAGCGTTTCAATAAAACGAACGGCGCGGTCGGCCTTTGCATCGTCGAACATTAATTCAACAAGTCCGCACCGGGGTCGTCGCCTCCGATCCCGGCCCATTTTTCAAGCCGTGCGTATATGCGGTTGATGTCCTGGTTCAATGCTTTGTACACTTGCCATTCGGGCCGTTCGTAACTGCGGGCCGATTTTTCGGGCGTGTATGTCTCGCCGTTTTCGTCAAGGAATTTTTGCAAGCGTTCGCGACGCATCAGGTTTCGCGCTTGCGTTTCCACCATCTCGGCAATGAACAACGGCACATGTGTTCCGGGGAAATACAACGCGCGAAGGTCGGCGGCAATGTCAACCAACTGTTTGGGGGCGGTGGTCAATTCGTCGGGCAACTTTTGGTCAAATTTGGGCGCGACGCAAACCAAA
>TARA_R100001440_G_scaffold29710_1_pt1 | contig 22450 bp, 29 predicted proteins | sample TARA_R100001440 | Tara Oceans TARA_R100001440 (sample SAMEA2622112) | marine metagenome | biome: marine biome (ENVO:00000447); feature: surface water layer (ENVO:00002042); material: "saline water (ENVO:00002010), including plankton (ENVO:xxxxxxxx)" | depth 5 m
ACGAAAAGTTAAAGATTTTAAAAATTATTCAGAAGCTAAAAAAGAAGCATTAAAAATATGGGGAGCATAACAAAGCGACCAACGAAAATTAAATATATAATAATAATTAAGGGGCTATTTATTAGCCCTTTTTTTATGCAATAAAATAATTATATTGATTAAATAAATAAATCGACTATTAATTATATCAATAGCTTATGAATATTTAAAAGGTGAAAACATGGCAGAACCAGACAGCGCAACGCCAAAAATAGAAAATGTGGCGGTTAAAAAAAAGCGGGGGCGTCCAGTTGGCTCAAAAAACCAAATAAATCCATTTAAAAGAAAGGCCGAGGAAATTTTAAGAAGGTCGTTAACTCATAGCCTTGATACGTTAGCTAATAGAAAGAATAATAATCTTGAGGATATGATAATTGAAGCATTAGATAAAGATATATTGAATATTAATAAATTAGCTTTCCTATTCCCTAAAGAAGATACGTTAAAATTAACAGCTTCTGATACGTTTACTGGTGCATTAAATGACGTAGCTAATAGAATAAAAGATTATAAAAGCACCCCCATAAAGGAAGCTGACGTTGTTACAATAGATAATAATGCTAAGGATATAGAGAGCGACTAAAAACCCCCCCCTTTTTTACTGCCGACCCCTCTACCTGTATATATGTATACCCCCCTCTCAAAAAAAAATTCCATATATGGTGCTGCTAAAAAAAATTTTTCTATATATTGACAAGTGCTGAGAAATCACGAACAATGCAACCATATGAAATAATTATGTTGTTAGTAATAACTATTCTCCCCCAAATACATAAATAGTTCGTAAAAAATTATTTCATTACTGAAAAGGGAGGGTACGTTTTGTTCCATTTTTTCTCGTACCCTTTTTTTTAAAGAGATATAATGAGCAAAGAACAATTATCCGATATATTAGCAGAATTAGCTTTAGACCCAGTTATGTTTGTTGAAACTATGCTACAGGTAAAACCTGAGAAATGGCAAAAAAAATTTCTACAAAATGTTATGGAAAACCCAAGATGTGCCGTTAAATCAGGACATGGAGTAGGTAAAACAGCAGTTTTATCATGGTTAATATTATGGTGGGTATTTACACGACACCCTTGTAAGGTTGTCTGCACAGCCAATACTGCTCATCAATTATCAGATGTTTTGTGGGCTGAAGCACAAAAATGGGCAAGACGTTTGCCTGAGAGCTTTTATTCACAAATGGACGTAAAGTCTGATAAAATAAATATAGCAGGTTCAACAGACTCGTATGCTGTAGCTCGTGTATCTCGTAGAGAAAACCCAGAGGCCTTACAAGGTTTCCATTCTGAAAACCTTTTATTTATTATTGATGAGGCATCAGGGGTAGATGACAAGATATTTGAGGTAGGTGAAGGCTCATTATCAACACCAGATGCTAAAGTTGTTATGACTGGTAATCCTACTCGTACATCAGGTTATTTTTTTAATGCGTTTCATGCAATGCGAGATCGTTGGACAAAAATGACTGTTAGTTGTGCTGACTCATCACAGGTATCAAAAGAATTTATTGAAGATATGAATTTAAAATATGGCACTGACTCAAACGTATATAGAGTTAGGGTACTTGGTGAGTTTCCAAAAGCAGAAGATGACACTGTTATACCGCTTTATATGGTAGAAAGTTCTATAGATAGAGATATTGGCGTTGACCCTTACGAACCTGTCGTTTGGGGCTTAGATGTTGCTAATTTTGGCTCTGATAGAACAGCATTGTGTAAAAGACGTGGTGCTGAGTTAATAGAGCCTGTACGTACATGGCAAGGTAAAGACCTAATGGAAACAGTAGGTATTGTTATGAACGAGTACGAAATGTGTAATTATAAAGATAAACCGACAGATATTATGGTAGATAGTATAGGTATAGGTTCTGGAGTAGCGTCAAGGCTTACCGAATTAGATTTACCTGCCAGACCCATACAAGTTTCTGAAAGTCCTGCTCTTAAAAACAAATATATGCGATTGCGAGATGAGTTGTGGTTTAGAGCAAGAGAGTGGTTTGAGGGGCGTGATGTACGTATTATGCAAGATGATAAATTAATAGAAGAACTTATAGCTCCTCGTTTTAAATTTACATCAAATGGTAAAATAAAAGTAGAAGCTAAAGATGAGTTTAAAAAAAGACTAGGTGGTCGTAGTTGTGACTTAGCTGATGCTTTTTGCCTTACTTTTGCACAACAAGCATTTACAGCTTCTGCTCGTGGAGGTAATAGGCATTGGAATCAACCAATAGATTATAAGGACAGCTCATGGATTACTTAGACCAATTAGAGATTATGTTTTCAGAAGAAAAAGAATATGCCGCTGAAAACCCTGTAACTCATGCTATTTTTGTAAGTATGGTTGAAAATTTACAATCTATTAATGAAGCTGGTATTGATTGGGAAACAATTTGCCATATTACATTAGCTTCTGCTGCTTATTGTTTTTTTAAAACTGGCGGCACAGCAGAAGATTTTATAAACAAACTTTCAAATGTAAATATAACACCAGACAACATAGACATAAATTAGGAGGAAAATATGGATAAAATTGAAGAAATAATTGATTATGTAAAAAATCATTCGTGGGATTATATTGATGCTGTATCAGGCGGTATTATTGCAATTCTTTTATTAATTATAATTATAGGGTAATATTATGCAAAAAAGTCAAATATTAGAGATGGAAAAAACAGCTAAGAAAACAGCTAAAAAAACACAAAAAACTACCGAAAAAAAGAAAACTACTAAAAAAGGTAAGTAATGGACGATTTACAATTTAATGCCTTATTGCGTAATGAAATAGAAAACGCATTAGGGTATTATGACTCAGAATACAGTACAGATCGTGTTACTCTCATGGATTATTACATGGGAGAAGAATATGGTAACGAGCAAGAAGGTCGCTCTCAAGTTGTTACAACAGAAGTTGCCGACACTATTGAGTTCATCATGCCTAGCCTTATGCGTATGTTTACGCAAACAGATGAATTTGTTAAGTTTATGCCACGTCAACCTGAAGATGTTGAAGGTGCTAAACAAGCAACATCATACGCAAATTACGTTCTAAACTGTCAAAATAATGGTTTTGTTGTTTTACATAACTTTTTTAAAGATGCTTTGTTACAAAAATTAGGCGTTGTAAAAGTGTATTATGACGAAACAGAAGATATGACAGAAGAAGAATATACTGGTTTATCTGATGACGAGCTAACATTATTGTTACAAGACCCTGCTGTAGAGATAGTATCACAAAATACAGAAGAAAGCGGAGAAGAAGGCGTTGATGAAATGGGTATGCCTTTTTCAGATTATTCTGTAAAGCATGATGTTGTTATAAAACGCATGTCTTATGGTGGTATGATTAAAGTTGATAACATTCCGCCAGAAGAATTTTTAGTATCAAAAAGGTCGTCATCACTAGAAGATGCTGACTTTGTTGCACATAGAACAACAATGAAAGTAAGTGACCTTATACAGATGGGTTATGATAGAGAACTTGTTGAAAAATATGCAGGATATACAGAATTAGATACAACATCTGAAGTGCAAAATCGTTTTCAAGATGTAGAAACAACTGGTGAAACAGACTCAAGTGATATGTCTATGCGAGATGTTTTAGTTGTCGAAGCCTATATAAAAGCTGATTATGATGATGATGGTATTGCTGAATTACGCAGAGTTGTTACATTAGGACAAGGTTTTGAGATTGTAGAAAACGATACATTTGACCACATACCTTTTGCTTGTTTATCACCAATACTAATGCCACATAGATTAATCGGTAGAAGTATTGCAGAGCTTATTATGGATTTACAACTAATTAAATCTACTGTCCTGCGTCAGTTATTAGATAATATATATCTAACAAATAATGCTCGTGTAGCTGCTGTAGAAGGTCAAGTAAATCTTGACGATTTATTAAACTCAAGAGCTGGTGGTATTGTTCGTATGCGTCAAGCAAATGCAGTGCAAGTATTACAGCCCCCTATGGTTGGTCAAAATGCTTTTAGTTTATTACAGTATTTAGACGAAATAAAAGAACAACGCACTGGTTTATCAAAAGCCTCTATGGGCCTTGATGCAGATGCACTACAAAGTACAACAGCTACCGCAGTTGCTGCACAAATGAGTGCTGCCCAAGGTAAAGTTGAAATGATTGCAAGAGTGTTTGCAGAAACAGGCGTAAAACAACTATTTAGACTTGTGCTTACATTATGCTTACATCATGGCAAAAAAGAACAAATGATACGTCTTAACAATAAATTTGTACCAATAGACCCTTCTAATTGGAAACATGAGTATGATTTATCTGTTAATGTAGGGCTAGGCTCTGGTCAAACCAACGAAAAAATGGCGTTTCTTGCACAAATGGCACAGAAACAAGAACAAATATTATTGCAAACAGGTGTAGATAATCCGTTGGTAAGTTTACAACAATATAGGAACACACTTGCCGAACTAGCAAATATGGCAGGTTTTAAAGATGCTTCAAGATTCTTTAAAAATCCAGAAGATACACCACCACAACCACAACAACCTCCGCCTCCTAGTGAAGCTGAGATGAAGATGCAGTTTGAACAACAAAAATTTCAAGCTGAATTAGAGTTACAAAAAGCTAAACAAGATGCAGAACTTGCGTTAAAACGTGAAGAACTGCAAATGAAAATGCAAATACGTCAAGAAGAACTACGTTATGAAGCACAGTTAAGAGGTTTTGAACAACAAGTTGGCGGTAAGCCATCTACTAATTTACCGAGAGTTGAGTAATGTCAAATTTAGATGACCAAACATTAGAAATACTTGCTGGTTTAAATGCTGCACAACCATTAACACAGCAAGTAGATTACTCAGGGTTTATGAGTGATTTTCAACCTGTTTTAAATGATCCTAACTACTTTGTGCCACAACAAGGTTTATTACAAAATACACCTGTATTAAATACATTGTCAGATTTAGATGTTATGCAACAAAGACCACAATCTTTGTTAAATATGATTGACCAATACCCAACACTTGAAAGTGACTTTCAGCGAAGTTTTGCAGTAAGTCCTGACACATTTAATATGAATGTTTATCAACCATTACCTTATGACCCTGCTTTTTGGGAGTCTTTTGTTAATCAGGGTGATGGTACAGGTAGTGATGGCATTGATTTAACAGGTTTAGGTACTGCTGGTTTAGTTGGTGCAGGTGCAACAAGTTTACTTGGTGGTGGTGATGATGATGATGATGATAATGATGATGATGATAATGGTGATAATGGTGATGGAAGTAATGGTTCAGGTGGTGAAGGAACAGCAACAACTATCATAAGTTCTGGAACTGATAATGGCAATAGTGTTGATAATACAGAACTTGACATTAAAGATGGCACTACAGTTGGTGGTGTAGATAATACAGGTAGCACTACATTACTTGGAGGCTCTAATGATGATGATATTGATGGTTCTACTAATGATAATACTATAATTAAAGATGACATTACAGTTGGAGGTGGTGGTTCAACTATTAATGGTACAGGTAGTAATACTGTTATAAATACAATAAATTCTGGAAGTAGTGGTGATAATGCTGATGGAAACACAAACCTTGATACAAAAGATAATACAACGACAACTGTTGATGGTTCAGGATATATAACACAAGATGATGCAAATAATATTATTCAATCATTAATTGACTCAAACGATATATCATTAACTGATGCTGCTTCTTTAATAGATACAATAAATAATACAAGCGTTGCTTTTGGACCAGCTCTTGTAAGTGGTTTAACTCAAATAAAAGGCAGTTCTACAACTGCAAATAATTTAATTACTAAAGCACAGACAGGTGTTGGTAGTTCACTAACAAATTCTTTATCTAATACTTCACTGGCAAATTCTCAATTTGGTGTTCTTGATAGTGTAATAGGTTCATCAAATGCTGTAAATTTAGATGGTACTCTAGTTGCATTAGATGGTAAATTATCAGGATTATCTCCTACAGGTATTAGCAGTTCAGGTGCAAGTTCTTTTGGTTCATATTTTGATGAAGCAACAGGTGAATATTTTACACAAATTTTAGATGGTAATAATAATCTTGTTTGGACAAAAGAAGTAGGCACTTTATCAATAGATGCTGATGGAAATTTAACCAATACAGGTGTCCAAATAGTAGATGACCCAAGAGGATTATTTGATAGAATAAGTAGTGGAATTAGCGATTTTATGAATAATCCTCTTAATGAAGGTTTAGGCAAGGCTGGTTCAGCATTAAATAAGGCTACAAGTCTTACAGGTGCAGAGGCATTATCTTTAGGTGGTGGTATTTTATCAGGTTTAGATGCAATAGAAGATGGCAATCTTTCTAATGTGTTTAACACTGCCGCAGGTATCTCTGGTTCAGGTCTTTTAGGTGGAACAGCCTTTGTACCAGCAACAGCAACAACACCTGCAGTAGCTGGAAGTGGTGCTTTAGGTTTTGCTACTAATCCTGCAACAGCAATAATTGGAACAATTTTAACTATAGCACAACAATTAGCACCTGACCCAAGTAGTAAAGCTGCTTGGGGTGCTTTTGATTACAATTCATCAAATAATACTGAGTTTGGCATGGCAGGTGATAAATTTAAACAAGGTCATGTTGATACAGCATCAGCAATATCACAAGGGGTTGGTACAGCAGTTAATACTATTGCAGAAGGATATGGTTTAAATGTTGAGGGTGACCATTTAGTAGGTTTTGGCAGAGGTAATCCATTAAGTTTAACTTTTGGAGATACTAACGAAGAACAAACAAATACAAATAGATTAGATTATAACCCTGAAACTGGCGATATTATTAATAGTAATGATGATATTACTAAATTTTATTATACAGGCAGAGATGGTAATGATGGTTCTGCTCTTGTAAGTAATGTTATTAGAGGAACAAATCTATTATCATTAAAAGCATTAGCTAATGATGAAGATACTATTAACATGAAAGATTTTAGAGTACCTGCACTTTCTGAAAATGATGCAAAAAATCAATATTTGTCAATGGGCTTAGATGAAAATGCAGCAAATATGCTTACATATACATCACAACAAGCAAATACTGAAACAGCTATTTTGTTAGGTAGTTTGTTAATACCTAATACAACTAATGAAAATTTATTCTTAACAGATGCAGAAAAAACAAGTTTATTAGAAAAAGGTTATACAGAAGAACAGCTTAATGAAATACTGTATGGATAATTAAAAAGGGGAAAAAATGGAAAACGAAGGTAAATTAAGACAAAATTTAGATAGAGGTGAAAAAGCACAAGCTCTATTACGAAACGAAATTCTTATCGAGACTTTTGATTTTCTTGAGAAACAATACCATGACGCATGGGCAAATTCTTCCGTAGATCAAAACGAAGCTCGAGAAAAAATTTTTATGATGTTGCAAAACTTACAAACTGTTAAGCAACACATAGAAAGTGTGGTCATGACTGGCAAATTAGCCAATGACCAATTAACCAAATAAGACCAAGCGTGAGCAGTCAAACAGGAGAAAAACATGACAGACGACAACCCTTCAGGGAACGAACCTATCAACATGGCGGAAGCCACAAGCCTACTTCTTGACAGGCAGGAATCAGAAGATAATCCACAACCGAATCAAGAGGCACAACCAGAGTCAGAGGTTGAAGAAACCCCTGATGTTACAGATACAGAAGAACCAACAAGTGAAGAACCTGATGAGGCACTTGAAGCTGTTGAGGAAGATGTATCGGAAGAATTAGATGAAGAAGAAGTATCTGAAGAAGAAGCTGAGGAATACGAGGAACAAGAATACTTTACTGTAAAAATTAATGGTGAAGAAAAAGATGTTACCCTTGATGAACTAGCTGCAGGATATTCAAGACAATCTGATTATACAAAAAAGACAACTGAGGTAGCTAGTCAAAGAAAACAAGTTGAACAGTTACAAGCAGAACTTTTACAGGAGCGTCAAGCTCTGCAACAAGGATTACAACAGTTAAACCAACAGTTGACATCACAAACATCAAACGAGCCTACAAAAGAATATTGGGATCAGCTTTATCAAGATGACCCATTAGATTATGTAAAGCAACGTGATGATTGGCGTGACAAAAAAGATCAATTAGCACAAGTTAATGCTGCACAGCAGCAATTAGCCCAGCAACAAGCTCAAGAACAACAAGTACAGTTTCAAAAACACTTGGCTCAAGAGCAAGAAAAGTTAGTAAAAGCAATTCCTGAATGGAAAGATGCAAAAAAAGCTGAAGCTGAAAAAGCTAATATGGTAACATGGGCAAAAAGAGCAGGATTTACTGACCAAGAGTTAAATCAGGCTTCAGACCATAGAGCTATTGTTACAATGCGAAAAGCGTACTTATTTGACCAGCTTCAAAACGAGAAACCTCTTGTTAAGAAAAAAGTTAAAAAAGCACCAAAGATGACAAAATCTGGTAAAAAACTTGTTAGTAAAAACTCCTTGAATAAAACTAAGGTTGATAAAGCCTTTAAAAAACTAAAATCAACAGGTAGCATGGATTCGGCTGTTGATTATCTTTTACAAAAATCCACATAGCCTAAAAGGAGTTAATTATGGCAGTATATAAAACCGCAAACGCCATTGGTGAAAGAGAAGATTTGTCAGATGTAATTACTCGTATTGACCCAGCAGAAACACCTATATTTTCTAATGGTAAAAAAGTAACAACATCAGGCGTATTTTACGAATGGCAAGTTCAAGAACTTACAGCAGCAGCTGATGATAACTATGTTGCAGAAGGAGCAGACTATTCTTATGTTAATCCAACTGTAACTACCAGACTTGGTAATTATCATCAAATCTCAGTACAAGCAGCATCAGTATCTGGTACACTAGATGTAGTAGATAAAGCTGGTAGAGATAAAGAAACAGCTTATGTTAAGGTTCTTAAAGGACTAGAACAACGCAGAGATATTGAAAAAGCATTATGTAAAAATGAGGCCCGTTCAGCATCAGACCCAAGAAAAGCAGGTAAAATTAGTTCTTATATAACTAATGTAAACCTCGTATCACCATCTACAACACCAACAGGTGATGGTAGTGATGTTTCTGACAAAGCTGGTACTAACGCTGCACTTACTTTAGCTAAAATAGATGCTGCAATGAAACTTGCGTATGATGATGGTGGACAACCTGATATGTTAGTTGTTTCACCTGCTAACAAAGTTGCGTTTAGTGACTTATCAAGTGGTTCAGTTGCAACTGCACAATTACAATATACAGCACCAAGAGATATTGCTATTATTGGAAGTGTGTCAATGTATCTAACTGACTTTGGTGAGTTAAATGTCACAATAGACAGACAAATGCTAAATGATACAATTTTCTTATTAGATAGTGACCATTATTCAGTTGGTTCATTACCTAATAGATTATTCTCTGTATCAGATGTAGCACCTACTGGTGACGCTACTAAGTTTGCTATTGTTTCAGAATGGACATTTATTCCAACTGCACCAAAAGCACACGCAATGGTTACAGATTTAAGTACATCTTAATCTAACTAAAGAGGGCTGTCTTTGAGGGCAGCCCTCAAAAACAAGAGTAGATAATGACAAAAAAAATTATTGGATATGACCCATACCAAAAGAAAACAACATATTTTCATGGTGGCAATAATGGTCAACATCATGTTTCAGTAGAACAAGAAACAAAACATATTATACAAAAAGCAAAAAATTTAGATATTGATTACAAGCCATACGATTTAGTAGGCACACAAAAACACATGAGGCAAATTGCAGAAATACCTGCAAACTTATATTTTGAATTAAAACAAAAACTTGGAGAACCAAAACATAACAAAAAGGCATGGGCTAGATGGCTTAATGACCCTGATAATAAATATTTTAGAACAGGTGGTGGTAACGTATAATGGCAATTACAAATTATTCAGAACTTAAAACAGCTATTGCTGATTTTTTAGCAAGAGATGATTTAACAAATGAAATAGATACTTTTATTGATTTAGCTGAAAGCCGTATATCTCGTGAATTAGAAACAAGATCGCAAGATACACGAACAACATTAACAACTACAGCAGACAATGCTTATGTATCTTTGCCAAGCGATATGCGTACTATTCGTAATGTAAAAATTATGAATAATCCAAGAGTTACATTAAGGTTTTTATCACCCTTACAAGTAAAAAAAGAATATGCAACTGCAGCTACTGGTTGTCCTAAAGTTTATAGCGTTATTGGTGAAAATTTATTCTTAGCACCAATACCTGACTCTACATACAATATAGAATTAACCTATAAAGGCTCTGTAAGCTCTCTCAGCGACAGTAACACTTCAAATACTATATTGACACGCTACCCTGATTTATACCTCTATACGAGCTTATTTCACGCTTACACGTTTTTGTTAGATGAACAAAGAGCAACACAGTACGAAGCATTAATACAAACAATATTACAACAAATTAGAGTAGATGATGAAAAAGGTAGTTATGGTGTTGGTTTAGAGATGCGAAGCGTATATGGAGAATAAACAATGGCAATGAATACACCTTTTGGCGAATGGTTGCCTGACCAGCCTGATAACACTAGCGGAGTGACAACTGCAAAAAATGTTATTCCTGCTGCACGAGGTTATCGTGGTTTACAAGATTTATCACAATATAGTAATGCTGCCGATAATAGATTAAGAGGTATCTTTGCTGCTAAAGACGATAGTGGTGACCCTAAAATATTTGCAGGTGATGTTACAAAACTTTATGAGTTTACTAAATCAAACTCTAATTTAACAAACATATCAAAAGCAGGTAATTACACATCATTAGGTGATGAAGATATATGGAAGTTTATAGATTTTAGTGGTTTTGTTATTGGTGCATCAGGACATAACAATATATTGCAAGTATATGACAATGGTACAAGTTCTGCTTTTGCTGACATATCTGGTAGCCCTGCTGCTAAACACATTGCAGTTGTTGGTGACTTTGTATTTACTGGCAATGTAAAATATGGCGGTACAGCATATCCTAATCGTGTTTATTTTTCTTCTCTAGCGTCACATACTGGTTGGACAATAGGCACAGACCAATCTGATATACAAGATATATTTGATATGGGTGATATAACAGGTATTGTTGGTGGTGAATCGGCAACTATACTTTGCGAAAAAGGTATTGTGCGTGGTTCGTATGTTGGTACACCTCTTATATTTCAGTTTGATAAAGTGCAAACAGGGTTTGGTTGTAACTATCCTAATTCAGTAGCAAATGTTGGTGAAACTGTGTTTTATTTATCAGATGATGGTTTTTATCAATTTGACGGACAAAGAAGTACACCTATAGGTGCAGAAAAAGTAAATCGTTTTTTCTTTGATGATTTTACCATAAGAAACAAGGGCAGAATATCTACTGCTGTTGACCCTACAGAACAAATAGTTGTGTGGTCATATACATCAGGTAGTTCTAATGATGATAACCCTGACAGATTATTAATATATAATTATGCGTTACAAAGATGGTCGTATGCAGAGTTAGATTGTGAGCTTATATCACCATTTATGACTATTAATTATACACTAGAAGAATTAGACGCTATTAGCACATCACTTGATGGTTTACCTGCATCACTTGACTCATCAATATATATAGGCGGTCAATTTATATTTGGTGGTGCAAAAGATAAAAAGTTACACACTTTTAGTGGTATAAATAAACAAGCACTAATAGAAACTGCTGATTTAGATACATCTAATGGTCGAGCAAGTGTAATAACAAATGTTATACCTTACGTAGAAATAGTAGGTGGCACAACACCTAGCATTACCGCACAAGTATCATCACGATTTAGACAAGTTGATGAAGATAGTTTTGGTACAGCAAGTTCATTAAATTCTGATGGATATTGCAATGTTAGATCGAAACAAGGTAGGTATCATAAAATAAGATTAAATGTATCAGGCACTTGGAAGTATATACAAGGTGTTGAAATAGAGGCAAAAACAACAGGTAAAAGATAATGGCTGACAACCAGTATAAACGATTAGCTCATCAAGGTGGCAACCCTAGACAAGTTGCTGAAGTTGTTAATCGTATATTAGACGGAGGAATAAACTCTACTGGTAGTGTTACACTGCAAACCTCATCTACTACAACAACAGTAAATGATGTTCGTGCAGGGGAAAATAGCGTTATAACTTTTATGCCTAAGTCTGCAAATGCAGCCGCAGAACTTACAGCATTATTTATATCAGCTCGAACAAACGGCTCTTTTACGATTACGCATAATAATAGTGGAACATCAAGACAATATGAATACATCATCATTGGATAAACAATCGTGGCTAAAGTCACGAAAGTATATTTTAGACGCATTAAAAAGAGGTATTGATTCTCATAGTGAAAAAGATGTATTCTATGCAATAGCACGAGGTGATGCTCAATTATGGACAGGTCAAAAAAGTGCTTGTGTTACAGAGATAGTAACATACCCTAACTTTAAATCTATACGATTTTGGTTAGCAGGTGGGGATTTAGAAGAATTAAAAGAAATGGAACAACCTATTTGTGAATGGGCTAAGTCTATTGGTTGTAAAAATGCACAAATAATTGGTCGCAGAGGGTGGTCAAAATTTGAAGATTATAAAGAAATAGGTACAATATCAATGAGGAGTATATAATGAGTATAGGACAGGACGAAGTAGTACCACAAACTACAACTGTAAATCCCCCTGCTTATGCAGCACCATTCTTAGCGTATGGTGCGAATGAAGCACAAAGATTATACAATACTGGTGGTGGTTTTAATTATTTTCCAGACAATACATTAGCAGGTTTTAGTCCAGAACAACAAATGGCTATGACATTGCAAACTAATAGAGCATTATCTGGTAGTCCATTAACAAGAGAGGCACAAGACCTTTCATTAAATACATTGCGTGGTGATTTTTTATCAGGCAATAATCCTTTTTTTCAACAAGCTGTAATAGACCCAATTACACAAGACATACAAAGTACATTTAGTCGTGCAGGCCGTCTAGGTTCTGGTGCTAATCAAGATGTATTAACTCGTTCACTTGCAACACCACGTATGCAAAATTTTGAAAATGAAAGAGCAAGACAAAATGCTATGATTGGTACAGCTCCATCATTAGCAAGAGCTAATTTACAAGATTATGCAGATTTAGCTAAAGTAGGTGCAATGCGTCAAGATCAAGCACAAAGACAAATTGCAGCAAACATGGACAGATTTAACTTCTTACAATCTGCACCATCAAGAAACCTAAATCAATTCTTAGGTCAAGTTGGAACAGCAGCAGGTGGTTATAATTCTAAAACTGTGCCAATGGTAAGAAACCCATTTAATGAAACAATGAGTTCTATTGGTAATGTTGTTGGTGGTATAGAATTAGTAAGGGGGTTATTTAAATGAGCATATTTGATATTAAACCTATAAAATATAATGATGGTACAATTTTATATAAAGGCAAAAAATACGCTAATGAAAATGACCCAAATCTTATAAATCAATTAAATATTGATAGACAAAATAAAATTAATGCTCAACGTAATCGTTTACAATCACGAATTCAGCCAAATAGTATTGTTGCACCAGAGATGCAAGCAAAAGCAGCCGCTGAATTAGCAAATTTAAATGGTTTACAAAATGCAAAACAGTTTGAAGGGCGTAAATTAAGAACTGTAGAAGATATTGTTTTAAATAGAATGCCTCCAAAGGTAGATAATACACCAGCAGGTCTATTAGGCATAACGACTCCAAATGTAAATATTAATGCAAATTCAATATTACCTGTTCAACCTCAATCTGGCCAGCCTCAATCTGCCCAGCCTCAACCTAAAAGAACATTAGGTCAAAGAGCAGGTGGTTTACTAGATAGGGTATCTGATGCTTACATGGGTGCAGCACCTATATTTGCAGTAGCACAAGAGTTTCAAAAAGCTGGTGCGTTAAGACCTATTGGTGAACCAATGCAAGGCGATCCTTATGGTAAAATGATGCAGATACAGCAAGGCAGACAACAAGCAGAAAATCTAGCACAATTAAGAGAGCAATATCCACAATTTGCAAATTTATCAGACAAAAATTTTGAAGAAGTAATAACGAGTTTAGCTAAAGAAGGTAAATTAAATATTGGAAATCAATTACAACAAACAGAAGAACAAAGAGATGCTTCTCAATTAAAAAATATAAAAAATTCTATGCAAACTGGTGATGCAGATGCAGCTTTAAGTTATGGAGCAATAGATAGATTGGCTGGTGGTATTAGTTCAGTAACAGGTAAAGTGGGATTACCATTAAAAAAATATCAAAGAGCAAATACAGCTACCGAAGGTTTTATTAGAGATGCAATGAACGCATCAAGAGCAAATTTTGATGGTAGGCAAACAAATTTGTTATTTGAATTTATTAGAGAAGAAATGCCAGAACCTAACATGAATGAACAACAGGCATTAGAAAGAACTAAAACTGTATATCGTAGATTTGATGATGCAATTACAGGTTATGAACAATTACTTGATGACCCTAACTCAAATTTAACAACATCACAAAGAGGCAATATATCTAAAGCATTAAAATTATATGAAGGTGTAAGAGATAGGGCGTTAGTAAGAATAAAAAGTATTGAAGATGTAATATCTAGTAGTAAATTAGAAAAAGCTGCTGGAGAAAGTGTTTATGAAGCACCTGAAGTAAGTGATACAAATTTAGACACAAGTGAAATAAATGAATGGAATAATTCATTGTCTATAAGAGAGCAAATACAATGAGTCAAAGAATAGACGCTGAATGGGAAAAATTTGGCAAAAGTAATGCAAGTAAAGAGTTAGATAGATTTAAAATTATTGGCTCTAAGTTATTAAAATCAGGAAAAATAACAAAAAAAGAATACAACTACAAAGTAAGGGATAAATCTGTTAATTTAGGTATTTTAAAAGAAGATGAATACCCTGATTTACTGCCTTATGGAGTAGAAACTTTTTCAGAAATAGGTGGAGCAGTTGCAGGAACTATTATAGGTGCGCCATTAGGTATTGCAGGAGCTTCTGCTGGAGCAGGTGTAGGTGCAGGTGTTGCTTCTTACGCTGCTGACAAAATAGGCGCATGGTTAAATCCAGATATTCCAAAACCAGATAATGATGATATGATTGCAGATGCTTTGACAATAGGTGCAATTAATACTGTTGGAACAGGTGTTTTAATGGGAGTAGGTAGATTAATAAGCATGGGCGTTGAGCCAACAAAAAGAGCATTTAGCAAAACTGCTGATCTTGCTAGAAAAAAAACGACTGAAGGTATATCTGCTGCAAAAGGACAAATAGATGATGGAACAACAACATTAGGTAAATTAGCAAAGCCCCAACCAACTGCAAAAGATGCTCAAACATTTTTTAGAGAAGATGTTTTAAAAACTGTTGGTAGAGATGTTGATTTACCAATAGGTGTAACAACAGGTTTTGCACCATTACAAGCTATGTTTAATTTAACATCTCGTATGCCTATGATGGTTGGAAGAAAAAAAGTACAAAATATTTTTAACGCTATTGATGATTATTCATCAAAAGTTTTTAGTCCAAGCGTATCTTTAACACAAGCAGAAAGGTCAACGCTTATTGGAGAATCGTCTAAAAGATACTTTGATAAAATGCAAAAAAAAATATTTGAACAATATGACGAGGGTTGGAAAATTTTAGATAATGTAAAATATCCTACAACAACTCTTAGAAGCACAATACAATCACATTTACCAAGAGAAATAACAAAAACAACTGAAAAAAATATTGGAACAAAGGCTTACAAAACAGGATTAACTAAAAACATTACACAAAAAGAAACAAGTGTTATTGGAAATAAACCAGAATTAATGCAAAAAATGCCAAAAGATGTTGAGGATTATTTATCAAAAGTTTTAAAAGAAATAAACAATAATAAAAAACTTACAGGGAAAGATTTAAAATTAATTGAAAAAGAGCTTACAACTTTTGCACAAACATACAATCCAAATCCAATAACAGGAAATGTTGTTAAATCACCAAATAGAGCAGCATTTAATGCAGTAACTGATGCAAAGATGACAATAAAAAGATTAATGAAAAATGAGTCTATAGCTAAAGGCGGAAATATTAGAGAAGCACAAAGATTATTAGATAAAGCTGATAAATCTTTTGGTAAAATGATGAATATTTTAGTAACAAAAAACACAAAAATATTAGAAAACAGTTTGGGTCAATTTAGAAAAGCAGGTGGCTATAGAAAACCTGCAAAAGAATATGAAGATTTATTAAACAAATCTTTTTTTCCTGAAACACAATCGCAAAAATCAGTTCAATCATTAAGAGAATTAAAAAAAGTTATTGGTAAAGAAGATTTTAACAAGTTAGCAACAAATCATATTGACGAAATATTTGGTAAATTTTTAAAAACAACTGAAGGTGGATTAAAACAAGAAATAGATATTGTGGGCTTAAAAAAAGCGTTAGGTTTAGTTGGAAACAGAAAAAGCCTTACTTATGATAGAACAAAAGAAATGATAAGTGGTTTTGAAAATATGAATATGAAAAGATTAGAGGGTTTTATTAATATGTTAGAGAATTTTCCTGCTGTTATTCCAGATTTAAACCAATTTATTATGCGTTCTGGAACATTAAGAATGGCAAGTGGTGCAACAAGTGCAGCATTAATAGGTTCAAGTGCTTTTACAGGTGGAACTTCAGGCATGGTTGGATTTGGTACTCTTTTTGCAGTAAATTATTTATTATCACAACCATCAATGAAACAAATAGCAAGTTTAGCTGCAACTCAAGGAGCAAGAGGTACAAAATATACAAATATAATTAAAAATAAATTTTTGTCATTAATAAGAAAAATTAATGGAATATACAAAGATTTACCACAAAATCAAGGTGCAAGTGTAGCTGCGGCTCAATTAGCAACAGTACCAACAGCACAAGCAATAACGGATAATCAGGAGTAAAACATGGCAAAAACAAAAATATCACAGTTTGATGCAACTGCAGCAAATAATACTGACTTAAATAGTATTAGTATTGCTGAGGGTACAGCACCATCTAATATTAATAATGCTATTCGTGAACTTATGTCACAACTTGCCGATCTTAATTTAGGCAATGAAGTATTATCTACTCTTAAAATAGACAATTTACACCTAGATGGTAATACTATTGTTACTTTAGATACTAATGGTGACCTAAACCTTACTCCTAACGGCACAGGGTCAGTTGTAGTAGCTAAAGTAGATATTAATGGTGGTGCAATAGACGGAACACCTATTGGTGGCTCTAGTGCAAGTACAGGAGCATTTACAACCTTATCAGCTTCTAGCACTGCTAATCTAGGTTCATCAGTTACAGTAAGTGGTGGTAATATAGATGGCGTTATAGGTGCAAATACTCCTGCAGCTATTACAGGCACAGTTATTACAGCTAATACAAATTTTGCAGGTAATCTTACAGGTAATGTTACAGGAACAGTAGATGGTGTCGTAGGTGGCACAACCCCTGCTGCAATTACAGGAACGACAATAACAGCCAATACTAAATTTGTCGGTGCAATAGATGGTAATGTTACAGCAACAAGTGGTACATCAACATTTAACAATGTGACCATAAATGGCACACTTGATATGGATAGTACAACCTCACAAACAATTACAGGACTTGCCACGCCCTCTGGTTCTACAGATGCAGCTACGAAAGGCTATGTTGACACCGAAGTATCAGGACTAGTTGACTCTGCTCCATCAACATTAAACACATTAAATGAATTAGCTGCAGCATTAGGTGATGACGCTAGTTTTTCAACAACTGTAACAAATTCAATAGCTGCTAAATTACCACTTGCAGGTGGTACTATGACAGGCGATATAAATGCTAATTCTAATACTGTTAGTGGACTAAAAGCACCATCAGGTGCAAATGACGCTACAACAAAAACTTATGTTGATACTGCAGACGCATTAAAACTTAATTTAAGTGGTGGTACATTGTCAGGTAACATTGCTATGGGTGATAACAAGATTACAGGTCTTGCTGCACCTACTGCAGATGGTGACGCTGCTAGAAAAAAATATGTAGATGACATAGCTGGCTCAGGTACAGCTGCCGCAACTTCAGCTTCACAAGCTGCTACATCAGCTACAAACGCTGCAAATTCTGCTACAGCTAGTGCAAATTCAGCTACAGCAGCGGCCTCAAGTGCAACTTCTGCTGCTGCATCATTAGATAGTTTTGATGACAGATATTTAGGTGCAAAATCATCAGCACCTACTGTTGATAATGATGGTGATGCTTTGGTAACAGGTGCTTTATATTTTAATACAACATCAAACCAATTATTTGTAAGAAATTCATCAAGTGCATGGGTACAAGCTGCTTTTACAGCTAGTGGCTTTTTGTCAAATCTTTCAGAAGATACAAGCCCACAATTAGGTGGCGATTTAGATATTAATGGTCAAAACATTGTATCTACATCTAATGCTGATATTGATATTTTACCTAATGGTAGTGGTAAAATTAATCTTGATGGTAATGGTACATCAGGTGGTGTTACTGTATCAGATGGATTAATTGATATAAGAACAGGCACAGGATCAGTAGCAAAAGTTAATTTTTATTGTGAAAGTTCTAATGCACACGCACAAACAATACAAGCACAACCACATTCTGCAGGTGTAACAAATACACTTACTTTGCCTGCTGGTGGTAATCAAGAAATTGTTGGTACAACTGCAACACAAACTTTAACAAACAAAACTATTGATGCAAGTCAACTTTCTGGCACTGTTGCTGATGCTCGTTTAAATTTTTCTTTTGGAACATCTGCAAATAATGCTGTCCAATTAGATGGTTCTGCTAAGTTACCTGCCGTTGATGGTTCACAACTAACTAATTTACCTGCCTCAACACCCAATGATGCTAGACTATTTTGTGGTAAAGTAAATTTACTTAATTATGGTGCAAATTCTTTTACTATATCTTTACCTACAGGAACTTCAGCATCATCCGTAAGAGCTTATGAAATTTATTTTTATGGTTTATCGGCTACAGGTGAAGCAGACCATAACTTTAGATTTAAACCTTATAATGGTGGCTCATCTGTTTTATCTGGTAATAACTGGGATGGTATTGTTCATCAAGTTTATGGATTAGGTGGTAGCAATACAAACACAGCTCAAGACATGGATGTTTGGAGTTCATATTTATCACCTATAAGTTGGGGCAGTGAAAATGTTTTAAGTCATAGTGAACCTGTACAAACAGATACAGGCAATGGTTATTCGCCAAGAATGAATGGTAAAATTACTTATGAAAATAATATTAAGAACGCAGGATATGTTTATCAAAGTTATGGTCTATTTTCAACTGGTGGTGGTGATGAAAAATTTATGATGGAAACAGGAATAACAGGTTCACAGAACACTAACACAGTTACAAATTATGCTGATGCTTTTTATTTTTATTTAGGAACAGGAAATTTTGCATCAGGTGTTGTTTCTGTTTACGCAGTTTTATAGGAGTTAATTATGGCAAAAGAACAAGTTTTTGATGGAACATTAAATAAATATGTAGAAATTGAGGTAGATAATCAAGAAAATCCTAATGCTTTAAATAATAAAAAGAAAAATAAAAGAAATAAAAGAAACACAATGTTATTAGAAACTGATTGGGCGTTAGCTTCAGATAGCCCCTTAACAGATGAACAAAAGACCGAAGCTACAACATATAGACAAGCATTAAGAGATTTACCTGCTGATGCAAATTTTCCTAACAATGCTTTTCCTACAAAGCCAAGTTTTTTATAAGGAGTAAACAATGCAAACAATAGTAAGAAAAGATACCAATGTAAGTCTTTACTATTTAGAAGATAGTAAAACTGTAGATATTAATTCTGATAAAACAACTATAAGTAATGGTGGTACACCTGAATTGATTATTGCAGATTGTAATAGTAGCAATGCAACATTACATACAGGCGTAGATACTAAATCAGATTATTGGGGTTGGAAATACAAACATGATGGTTCTTCATGGTCAGCTAATGCAGATTTTAAAGGTATGAATAATCTTACATCTGATATTAATGACTCTGTAACGACTATTCCTGTTGGTAATTCAAATCCATTTACAGCGTCTGGCACTGTGCAAATAGGTGATGAAATAATTACTTATACTGGAGTAGATGGTACAAATCTTACAGGTTGCACTAGAGGGGCTGCATCTACAAGTGCTGCAAGTCATACCTCTAATGTTTCTGTAACGCAAATATAATAAGGAAAATTTATGCCTAAACCAACAACCGCAACTGTAAACCAAAAAATTGATGACCATGTTGACGCTTGTTCTGATAGGTATGAGGCAATAGATAGACGATTATATAGAATAGAAGCAATAATGATTGGTGCAAGTGCATCAACAATAGGCTTATTACTAAAAATAGCGTTTATTTAAAATGTCAACAAGGGTGGGTTTGCAAGGAGAACTATTAGCAAGTTCTGTTTTGCAAGGCTATGGTATTAATAATGATATTGTTTCTAAAGTTGGTTACGATCTACTTGCATGGTTGCAAACAAAACCAATAAGAATACAAGTAAAAGCAACACAAAGGCCTCATTATGATAAAGGCAAAAGTGTTGCACGATATAATTTTCAAACAAATTTTGGTGGACAAAAAACACCAATATCTAAAGTACAATGTGATGTATTAGCATTAGTGGCATTAGATAAGCGTTTAATTTACTTTATGTTACCAGATAACTTAAAATCTACAAAAAAAATATATGAAGAACAAATGACACTTGATAACGAAAGAGTGACATTTGCAGAGGTTTTTGATACTTTAAGAAAAGTTGGTACTTGTTTATAGGATTTAACATGGCACAAAAAAATATAAGAAGGACAACAGGCAAAGGCGGTAATTATAGACCAACTAAATCTGGTGCTGGTATGACACGAAAAGGTATTCGTGCTTATCGCAAAGCAAATCCAAAATCAAAATTAAAAGGTGCTGTAACAGGAAAAGTAAAAAAGGGTAGCAAAGCAGCTAAAAGAAGAAAATCTTACTGTGCAAGGTCTTTAGGGCAGTTAAAACGCAGTTCTGCAAAGACTAGAAACAACCCTAACTCTCGTATTCGTCAAGCAAGGCGTAGATGGAAATGTTAAGGAGGAAACCATGAAAAAATCAAAACCATTAAAACCACTTACACAAAGACAAAAAGATACATTAAAAAGACATAGTAAGCATCATACAAGTAAACACATGACGCTTATGCGTAGTTTAATGCGTAGAGGTCATACTTTTACAAAAGCACATAAAGAAGCTATGAAAAAAGTTGGTAAATAAGGAGAACTAAATGTCATTATATAGAAACATAAATAAAAGAAAAAAAGCTGGAACAAGTCGTTCTAAGAAAAAATCAACTATATCTGCAAAGGCTTATGCAAATATGAAGGCTGGTTTTCCAAACAGCAAAAAAAATAAAGCCAAAAGAAAACGTAAATCTAAAAAATAAAGGAGAAAGATATGTCACCAATGGGAAAAGGAACTTATGGTTCTAAAAAAGGCAGGCCATCAAAAAAGAAAACAAAAAAGATGGGTACTAAAAAGAAAAAAAGAACTAGAATGAGCTATTAATGATTAGTTTACTTGGCAGCCTCTTAGGTTTTGGCACTTCTTTTTTGCCAAGCGTCTTAGGTTTTTTTGAAAAGAAAGCTAAATTTAAACAAGACCTACTTATGCTTGAGGCAAAAGCAAAATATGCCGAACAAATGTCTAAGTATAAGATACAAGAGCTAGACGCAGAAGCCGACATAGCCGAAGCAAAAGCTATTTATGCTCATGCTGAGCAACTTTCTAAAAACAATTCCTCTAAATTTATAGGTGCATTACAGGCATCAGTACGCCCAGTTATAACGTATTTGTTATTTTCTGTTTTTGCTTTTGTTAAAGTTACACAAGTTTATATAGCAATACAGCAAGGTGATGACCCATTAGAAGGTGTAGTAGCTGCATGGGATATTGAAACGCAAAGTATGTTTTCTGCAATTATAGCATTTTGGTTTGGTAATCGTATGTTAAAAAGAAATGGATCATAAGGTATTTTGCAAACTAATAGTAAAAACTGGAACATCAAAAACAGAACTTATGCAAAATTGTGGCGTTTCTAAAATAGCTATAAATGGCATGATAAAAGGTACAGTTCCTGTATCAAACAGTGTTGAACATTATCTTGTAAAAAAAACAAACACATGATAAAATTTCTTTTAAAAATAAAGGAATAAAGAATGAATATATTTACAAAATTATCATTAGGTAGTCTAAATGTTGTTATAGCAATTTTAATTTCAACATTTATATTAATTGGTTGTAGTTCTTCAAGAATATTTTTAAATGCAGATG
>TARA_R100001440_G_scaffold18565_2_pt1 | contig 22223 bp, 25 predicted proteins | sample TARA_R100001440 | Tara Oceans TARA_R100001440 (sample SAMEA2622112) | marine metagenome | biome: marine biome (ENVO:00000447); feature: surface water layer (ENVO:00002042); material: "saline water (ENVO:00002010), including plankton (ENVO:xxxxxxxx)" | depth 5 m
TAACCTTAGGGATTCTCACCACGCATATGCTACCGTGTAATTAGACATCTAAAGTATACTTAATGACAACTTATATAGATGTATTCGTGTCTAAACTTCGCTCATCTGAGTAGCTTGCAAGACCTCAAACTAGGGATAGGCTGTAGAGTATTACTGCCTTGGAAGTTTTGCCCCAAACATGACACTATCAAAGTTACTTTGGTGGAACATATTCCCAATGTACTTTGAATCCTTTTCTTACTGGCTTCTCGTAACCTATTGTTTTCTTTAGAATAAATAGAACAATGGATATGATTGCACCACCTATGACACCAGCCATCATGCCAGCAAATGTGCCAGCAAACATAAATATGAGAGCCAGAGTCGATACTATATCGACAATGATGTCATAGTTTAGAACTCTTTTCATGCCTAATTTTGCAAGTAAAAAGAGTATTGCACATGCTGATATGAAACCAGCTAGTAAATAAAAAAACATCTGCCACCCCTATTGTAAACTTTTTTTGGATATTGTTTGTGAACTGCTCTACCATTACCAGTTTTCTTTGGCTTTTTGATATGCAGTAAGCATAGTACACAGTACCATTGATCGATTTCATGATTAGTCATATCTCTGAGGCTGTGTTGTTTGCATGCTGGGCATTGTAATATTTCTTGTGACATAATAAATCCTTTCTGAGGCAATATTTCCTGGAGGATGGAAGGGCAAGGTGGTTCCTTTTGCCCTCCCCTCTATGTAGTACTCTCAAGTCTTTTGATGTCCGACTCTATTGATACAAGCGTTTTCTTTATGTAGTGTACTATTCTTAGGTCATACATATTACCTGCATCTACAGACTTTTGATATTTCTTGAGAGCTTTGTCATGTAAAAGTTTATCTCGTTTTAAATCAAGTAATCTTTTTTTAGTCTTTATATCCATGGTATCCTCTAATTAATTTGAGAGAACCATCTCTGGCTCTCCCAATGTTGATGAAGTTACTGTAAATCCTCAGGCATTTCAACGATGCCCTCTTGATTACTGATGTCCATGAATAAGTCACGATCATTGACAAGAGTATCGATAGTTAACTTCTTGCCTTGTTTGATCTTGTGAACAACCTTAGGCATATCCTTGAGCATTGTGTACTGACCAAAGTCGATACCTGTGATGCCCTTGACTTGAGGTCTGAACTTATCTCTGCAAACCTTGAAGCACCAATTGAGTATGCTGTATTGGTATCGCATCTTGTTGATCTGCTCAACCTTGTCTTCAACTTGGTTCTGAGTGATCTCAATACCGACATCCTGTCGTTGCAAGGTCTTGAGTTCTTTCTTGAGTGATTGACCTTGGTTGAGAACATTGTCTGCCATCTTCTCAAACATCCTTGTGACTTGGTCTCCAAGTTTGGCTTGGATGATAACTTCGTTACTGTCGTCACCAAATAAGTTGACAAGTGAGATGAGAACTGCGACCAGCTTGTCCTCAAAAGCCTTGTTGGTATTAGGTTTTGGTAAAAATTGTTTAGCGATTTCATCTAACATCTCCGTTGTTATTGCTTCATTCTGTTTCTCATTCTCAATACGTTTTTGCTCAATAAGATCAAGTTTCTCATTGAGCTCGTCACGAATCTGAACTAAGTCCTGTAGTGTTGTCAATTTAGTCATATGTTCCTCCTATTCTACAATTGATTTTTTAATCTCAAGCAACTGGCTCAATCTCTGCCAGTCACCAGTCTCTTCTGCTGTTTGTATATCCAAGTCGATAATGTCCATATCAACTGTATCAATCTGAACCATGCCAGCCAATTTCTCAATGTCTGACTCTGGCTCTACTGATTTGAATGTAAATAAATTTAACTGTGTCATAATATAGCTCCTTTGTTTCAGTTAAGTTAATTAATAAAAAGAAGATCATCAGCATGATTTTCTAGTTATGGCTCTGCCCTATTGCTTACCGCTTGGGTTCTGTCATCTTTACCACCGAAATGAAGCTAATCTTATCTTTGTCAGACGACCAACGGGAGGAGTAAGATTAGTGGAATGTAGAGCTTTAGCTACCCCAATTTATTGGGGGGTGGTTGACAGGTTCCAAAAAGGTCAGCCAAACTGGAGGTTAACATAGAAAGACATGATGATGATGAAGTCGGCTCTGCCGACACAATTAGCCTTGATCAAACTTAGCAAGTTTGTTGAGCCTTGAAGCAACGGCTTTTCATATGTACGATGCATGTTCTGTATACTGAAATAAACGGAATGTAAGGAAGCTGCCAAGCTGACTAGAATGTAGTTTATTGCTAAGGGAATATGAAAAACGGACTGGAATGCGAATCTAGCCCAGATCGTTACCCGACTGGGTCGACACACCTTCGTGTCGATGAGGTTAGGAGTTTACTCCTTAGCGAATAGAGCTGGAAAAGCTCCAACAAAAACAAATGGTTAGCACCTGTGCATTGACAACTCAAATGGCTTGAGTGTATTATCATTCCGTAACCTGATGATTCTACGGATATGACCAAAGCAGACATAATACAACAAGAACGATACAGCAGAAGCAAAGTACCCATGAATGAGATTGAGAGTAATGCAAAGACGTTACGACCAATGAGTGAAATAACTGATGCACAAGCTGAATTAGTACACATGATGTTGCATGATGGTTGCAACCCAACAGAAGCAAGCAAGAGGTTAGGTAGAAATAAAGCATGGGCGTACAAAACCATTGTAAAACAACATGTTATAGAGTACAGACAGAAGTTAAGCATGATGACTCTGGGATGGGATGCGACACAAGCATTGGCAACTATGAGAGAACTACTGACTGCTAAGTCCTCGTACATACGATTGGAAGCAAGTAAAGACCTGATGGATAGAGCTGGCATGCGTGTAGATGCTCCTAGACAAGCGAACACAGCTGTAAACATAAATTTTAACGTAGACTGAGGGGCCCCATGATGTATAGCGTTACACACATAAGTACCTTGGAAAACTGGCGTGATAGTGTATAACGGGTAAACCACACACATGAAAGACTTGTGAATGTTAAGTATCAAAAAAAAATTCTACTCTAAAAAAGTATTTTAAGGAGAATCATATGGGAAGTGAATCGTCATCCTCTGGAGCATCAGGAGTAGAAAATGCTGAAGTTCAAAGACGTAAAAAAGAAAGACAAAGGGGCTTTGATACTTATAACCAACAACAAGCCTCATCAAGAAGAAGTGAGAGAGAAACTGGTATGGCTTTGCCAGTTAGCAGGCCAACACAAGATGTAAGAAGTAATATATCACTAGCTCAAGATTTAGAAGAAAGAGCTTCAACTGAAGATTTTACTGGACAAAAACGTGGCAATTCTGTGCTTAACATGAGAGAGGCTATGTTTCCTTTGGGTAGACCAGCGAGTTTTGTAAGAAGTTTGGCTTTTCGACAACAAGCTGGTGAACTTCGTAAAGGTGGTAATGCAGTCTTTGATCGTGATGGTCAATATCGTGGTGTTGTAAGGGAAGGCAGATTTTCTGGTGAAAGTGCTTTTGATCCAATAGGAAGAAGTACTGGAGTTACATTTGATCCAAAAACTCAAAGATACACAACCGAAGCATTAAAGGATGTTGCTGGAAGTGATAATGGTTCTGAATCTGGTAATGTAGGAACAGCTGGATCACAAATTCAAACACAGAATAAAACAGACAGTACAACTACTGGTGTTAGTGCAGCTGCTAGACGTGGCTTGTTATCTCAAGGTGGTGGAGCAAGACGTAGACTGTTACTAGGATGAATCTGGATTACAAACCACCTGGGGTCGTTGCTAAATCTTTTATGAAAGATGGTTCCTTTGTTCGTGGTATCAGAGGGCCAGTAGGTAGTGGTAAATCAGTTACTTGTTGCATGGAGATCATGAGGAAAGCTATTAAGCAAAAACCTAATGATCAGAAGGTAAGAAGAAGTCGTTGGGCTATTATTAGAAATACAAATCCTCAACTTAAAACAACAACAATCAAGACTTGGAGAGATTGGTTTAGTGATGATCTAGGCAGATTTGTTTGGAGTCCTCCCTACACTCATAATATTTGCTTTGCTTTACCTGATGAAACTACAGTAGAACTTGAAGTTATATTTCTGGCTCTTGATAAATCTGAAGATGTAAAAAAGCTATTATCTTTAGAACTTACTGGTGTTTGGATTAATGAAGCTAGAGAAATATCAAAAAGTATAGTTGATGCTTGCACAATGAGAGTTGGTCGTTTTCCATCTATGAGAGAGGGTGGCCCAAGTTGGTATGGTGTTATTATGGATACCAATAGTCCTGATGAATCTCATTGGTGGGGTATTGTTAGTGGAGAAGTTCCTGTACCTGAGTATCTAACTCAAGAAGAAAAGTTACTGATGGTAAAACCTGATGATTGGAATTTTTTCTCTCAAGCTGGTGCAATGCAAGAGAATAAAGATGAAAATGGCAATCTAGTTGGCTATGTGGCTAATCCACACTCTGAAAATAGACAGAACCTACAAGCACAATATTATGATAAGATTATATTGGGTAAATCCCCAAGTTGGGTCAAAGTTTATGTATTGAATGAATACCAAACTATTATGGATGGTAAACAAGTTTATCCTACATTTAGAAAAGATACACATGTATCTACGGAATCTTTAGAGCCAAAGAAAGAAGTAGATGTAATTGTTGGTTTAGATTTTGGCAGAACTCCTAGTGCTATATTCTGTCAGAATATACATGCTGGTCGATGGATTGTTTTCCATGAGGTTATTGGCAAAGATATGGGAGCTACACGTTTTGCTGAATATCTTAAAAAAGAAATAGCAAAGAACGAATGGGATAAACTAACTTATAAGTTTGTTGGAGATCCAGCTGGTAATCAAATGGCTCAAACATCTGAGCATACTCCCTTTATGATAATGAGAGCATGTGGTATAGCTGCTTATCCAGCTCCAAGTAATGATATATCAGTTCGCATAGAAGCAGTAGAAGGTGTTATTAATAGGATGTCAGAGGGCTATCCGTCTTTACTTATATCTCCAACATGTACAAATCTTATCTCTGGCTTTGAGGGAGGTTATCAATATAAAAGAATTTATTATATGGGTAATGAAAAGTATGAAGATAAACCAGAAAAGAATAGGTTTTCCCACATACATGATGCCCTACAGTACGCTTTTCTTGGGGGTGGAGAGGGGAAAAAGGTTGTTATTGGTTTAAATACACCAAAAACCCCTACCATAGTCCAGAGGGTAAGTAATCCTTTTGATAGAATGAGAACTAGAAAACGAGGAAGGTCTTTAAGAGCATTATGAAATGGATAATTTGCTTTTGTGAAAGTCCAAATCTAGGAATTTGGAAATTTTTTACTAAAAAACATCCCAAATTTAGTCATGCTTTTGCTGTTCAGTACTTTCCAGAGCTAGATCAATGGGTAAAAATTGAATTTACAACTCAAGGATTTAATTTTATTGCTTTACAAGGGGAAAATGCCAATGAATTAATAGCTTTTATGATGTCTGAGTGTACATGTATAGAATATGAAGCTACATCTTATCCAATCTGGCTCCCAAGACTCTTATATTGTGTTAGTTTTATAAAGCATTTATGTAATATTAGAAATATTTTTATACTTACACCTTATCAATTATATTGTGAATTGCTAAAAAGAGGTGGACAAGTCATTTTTAAACAAAAGGGAGAAGAACATGGGCTTTCTGAGAACACCATCGGCACCACCACCAGACCCAGCTCTAGAAGCTCAAAAAAAAGCAGAGCAAGAAAGACTGGCAAAGGAAAAACAAATGCAAGAAGACCAAAGGTTAGACAGAGAGAGAAAAATAAAATCGAACCTATTTGGAGCTAAATCTTTGCAAGGAGAAGATATGGAAGGGTTCGGAGGTTATAGAAGAAAATTTATGGGTGATTCAAACAAATGATTAGAGATGAATATACTGGTGATGCAAGTCCAGTAGGTCAAGCTGGTGGTAAAGGCGATGATGACTACAAAAAAGTCATGGCTCAGTACAAAAGAGCTTTAGGTAAGTGGCATAATTGGACAGATATATGGGAAGAAATATATGACTTTGTGATGCCACAAAGAGAAAGTTTCTATGGTGAGTTCTCTGGAGAAAGAAGAACACAAAATATATTTGATGAAACAGCTGTAACTGGATTGCCTCGTTTTGCCTCAAGATTACAATTGGGATTCTTTCCTCCCAATGGTAGAGCTTTTACATTAATGCCAGGGCCAGAGTATCCTCCTGAACAAATAACAAAAGACTTACTTTCTGAATTAGATAATATAACTGAAATACTACACGAAGGATTAAGAAATAGTAATTTTAATGCAGAGTTCCATGAGGGCTTGCAAGATTTAGGCATTGGTACAATGAATATGCTTGTTGAGTCTGGTCGTTTTGTAGGTGATCTACATTTTACAGCAGTACCCCCAACTAATCTTGCCCTCCTCCCAGGCCCCATGGATACAGTTAATAGCTGGTTTAGATGGATGACTGAGTGTGATATTACTGAAGTCAAGCAACGATATCCCAATGCTAAATATACAAAAGAAATGGAAGCTGCTCAAAAACGTGATCCAAGAAGAAAGACAAAACTTATTGAAGCAACTATGTATGATAGTGAAGATAAATTTAAGGATGAGTATACTTACTATTTGATTTCTGACACAGATAAAGCTGTTTTACAAAAAGCAACATTAAAAGGCAGAGGTTCCGTTCCTTGGATTACAACAAGATGGTCTAAGTCTGGGTTTGAAGTGTGGGGCAGAGGGCCAGTTTTACAGGCAATGCCAGCAATTAAAACATTAAATCTTACAGTACAACTTATACTAGAAAATGCTGAAATGGCTATAGGTGGTGCATATGTCTATGATGATGATGGTGTATTTAATCCTGATAACATAACAATTCAACCTGGAACCTTTATACCACGATCCCCTGGCTCTAGTTTAGAATCATTACAAAGTCCAGCAAGATTTGATGTTGGTCAACTCATACTTGAAGACATGAGAAGAAATGTAAGAAAAGCATTATTTATAGATGAATTAGATACAAGAGCAAATGCAAAAACACCATTATCAGCAACAGAAGTATCTGAAAGACTTGCTGATGTAGCAAGAGATATGGGTGCAGTAGCTGGTCGTATGCAAAAAGAATTTTTACATCCGTTAGTTGAAAGAGTGGTAGCTATATACCAAGAACAAGGTTTACTTGAGCTTCCACAGATTGATGGTAGAAATATTAGAATAGTTCCAGTATCTCCTTTATTGAGGGCTCAAGATCAACAAGATGTCGCAGACTTTGTAAGATTTCAACAAACTGTTGCTGGCACCTTTGGGCCAGAGATAACACCAGCTTTATATAATCAGCAAGAAGTAATTAAATATTTAGCATCCAAGTTTGGTATAAAAGAAGCATTGCTTGCAAAACAAAACGAAGTACAGCAAAATATTGAAATGGCAATGCAACTTATGAACCAACAAGGTATGCAACGATGAACAAAGAAAGAGCAGTAAAGTCAGTAGATGGAAGGCAATATCCTACAGAAGTTGAAATTGATCTTAATAGTAAAGCCCATGCTTTATTCTCTACGGGTATTGGTAAGTCTTTTCTCCAATACCTTGAAAACATTACAACGAATAATGTACATGGTGCTGGATTGGGAATCGAAAGTCTTGCACACTTTGAGGGACAAAGATGGGTAGTTGCAATGATCAAAGCTAGAACAGAAATGGGGAGAAAACATGGCGAAACCAACAAATCCTAAATTATATAAAAGAGCAATGGCTATTGTTAAAGCCAGAGTAAAGAAGTGGCCAAGTGCATATGCATCAGGCCAACTTGTTCAGCAGTATAAAAAGATGGGTGGTAAGTACGCTTAATGAGTTTAAAAAAGTGGTTCAATGAGAAGTGGGTTGATATATCTACTAAGAAAGATGGCAAACATCCTCCTTGTGGTAGAAAGATGGGAGATGGTCGTGGATACCCTAAATGTGTACCATCAGCAAAGGCAAAAGCTATGAGTAAAAGTGATAAGAAAAAAGCAGTAGCAAGAAAAAAATCTACAAATCCAGCAAGTGGTGGTAAGAAACCAACCTATGCGAGGACTTAAAAAATGGCAAAGACTCCAGCTTGGCAAAGAAAAGAAGGAAAGAATCCATCAGGAGGACTTAATGCCAAAGGACGTGCTAGTCTTAGGCGTAAAGGGAAGAATATTAAACGACCAGTTTCTGCAAAAGAAGCTAAGAAAAGCCCAAAGGCAGCTGCTCGAAGAAGATCATTTTGTAAAAGAATGATGGGTATGAAGAAAAAGCTTACAAGTAAAAAAGTTGCAAATGATCCAAATAGTCGTATAAATAAAGCATTAAGAAAGTGGGATTGCTAAATAAAGGGAGAAACAATGAGTAATGAGCAAGAAACAATTACAAACAGCAATGAAAGCACCAATACAGAAACAACTGAGCAAGAAAACCAAGAAGTTCAGCAAGAAGCTCAAGGACAGGAAAATCAAGTCACAACTGAACAAACTCAAGAAAGACCAGAGTGGCTCGACACTAAGTTTGAAACACCAGAACAATTGGCTTCAAGTTACAAAAGTTTGGAGCAAAAGTTTCATACTAGACGTGATGAGATTAAAGAAGAACTTATTAAAGAAATTAATGAAGAAGCTGAAAAAAACGCCCCAATAAGTCCAGCTGATTATAAAATAGAACTTCAAAGTAAAGAAGGTGAAGAACTTGTAGTTCAAGAAGATGATCCTATGGTTGACTGGTTTAGGGATAAAGCACATGAATATGGTTTAGATAATAATGAGTTCAATGAGTTGATCGCTGAATATAATACTGTTTCTGCTCAAAGTGGGCCTGATTGGAATGTTGAGAGTGAGGCTCTTGGCGAACATGCAGAGAGAAGATTAGAAAGAGTAGATACTTGGGCTCATAGTCATTTAAGTGAAACTGCCTATAATGCTTTTGCAAACATTCCAGCTAGTGCTAATATGGTTAAATGCTTTGAGGAGTTAATGGAGCTTAATGGTCAGCCTAAATTTAATATGGTTAACACTACAGAGTTTCAAGAAGCAGTTACTCAAGATGATCTAAAGGCTATGATTGCAGATGAAAAGTATTGGAAGAATGGTGGTGATCCAGCACATATTGCCAAGGTAAGACAAGTATCTGCACAATTAGCAAGACAAAAAACTAATGTGAATTAACAATCTTAGATAAATTTGTTTTTATATATATAGAAGGCTCGTAAACCAACTCAAGAAGCCCAGGCATGGATTAACTTCAATAACGATGAGGTAAGCGAATAACCTACTGATGAAAATGTAACTTAAACTTTTTTAAAGGAGATAGCGATGGCTACACCATCAATTAGTACTTCCTTTATCGAGGAGTTTGAAGCTGGGGTTCATATGGCTTATCAGCGTATGGGTTCTAAACTGAGAAATACAGTAAGAACTCGTAATGGTGTTAAGAACAAAACCACATTTCAGAAGATCGGTAAGGGATTTGCTACCACTAAAGCAAGGCATGGTAATATAGCACCTATGAATCTTGCTCACACTAATGTGTCAGTTACTGTCGAGGATTTCTTTGCTGGTGAATGGGTTGATGACCTAGATCAGTTAAGAATTAATCACGATGAGATGACTGTAGCACAACAGTCTGGTGCATATGCACTAGGTAGGAAAACAGATGAGTTGATACTTGCTCAAATGACAACAACCACATCATCACACGATGAAACAACCAATGGTATAACATTAGCTTGGGCGTTAGAGTTAATGGAAAAATTTGGTAATAATGACGTTCCTGATGATGGAAGAAGATTTGTTATTGTTGGATGGGAGCAATGGTCACAACTCATGGCATTAGATCAATTCTCAAGAGCAGAGTTTGTAGGAGAGAATGACTTGCCTTATCCAACAGGAATGACTGCTAAAAGATGGCTCGGATTTATGTGGATGCCTTTTGGTGGTTTAACACAAACTAATGGTTCTGGAGCAGCTGGTACCACGCATATAGAATGTTTTGCATATCATCAAGATGCAGTAGCACATGCGATTGGTAAAGATGTTTCTTCAAACATGCAATATCACAACGATAAGGACAGCTATTTTATTTTAAATAAAATGCAGATGAACTCTGTTCTTATTGATGCTGAGGGTGTGTTTGAATTAGAGTTAAAGAAATAGGGGGTTAAAAATGGCGTTAGATCAAACAAAATTGAGTTTAGTTTCTTATGCTGGTAATGGCTTCCATATCTGGAACTATAAATCAACAGGTGATAACCTCAATACAATCGATACTGCTGGATACTTCAATGCATTAGTCAATGAAATGAATGTTGGCGATGTAATATTTATCAATGCAAGTAATGGTTTTGGTATAGCTACAGTAGTTTCTAATGATGGCTCAGCAATTGATCTTGCTGATATTGTTAGCATGACTTCGGATAGTAGATAATGGCCAAAAAACCAATAACTAAAAAGGAGGTGGCTGTAAAGGCCACTTCCTCTCAATCATCCACTAGAACAGTTAATGGTACAGTTTATACTGTTACATGGGGTAAAGATGCAAAATTAGGGAGTAAAGTAGATGCCAAAAACTAGAGATGGAAAAGTGTTTCCTTATAATAAAAAAGGTATGCAAGACATGAAAAAACATAATTCTGTTTTAGATAAAAAAAAGAAAAAGATGGGTAATAAAGGTTCAAAGAAAACATCCAGCCCTAGTTATTAACAATGCCTACAACAGCTAAGACAGATATCGAGGTAGCCCAAAGAGCCATGGTTATGGTTGGTATGGAGCCACTTTCTTCATTTACAGAGTCGACAGATGAAGCTTTGGTAATGAATACTGTCTTTGAAGATATTGTTGAAGATTGTCTTTCAATGCATAACTGGAACTTTGCTACTGGTCAAATACAGTTAGCAAGACTTACAGACACACCACTAGATCGGTGGGATGCTGCTTATCAGCTTCCAACAAACCCAAAAGTCGTGCAAGTTCAAACTGTTACAGTAGATAAAGTAGTTCAAAACTATGATATCTATGAAGACAAAATATTTATAAACTCTGATATCAATGATGATGTTGTTCTTAATTATATCTTTAGAGTTGCCACACAAGATTGGATACCACCATTTACCTTATGGGTAATCTATAGACTTGCTAATGTTCTTGCCTTATCTGTCATAAGGAAAGGGGATATTGCAAGATCATATCAAAGTTTAGCAGATGTTCAGTTTCGCATGGCAAAAGCAAGAGATTCTCAGCAAACAACAACTCAACAAGTCGCTTTAGATAGATTTACTAAAGTAAGACTAGGATCTAATCTGTTTGCAAGAATAGAAGGGGAAACATCATAATTGGCTTTATTACGACAATATTATACAAATTTCTCAGCTGGAGAACTTACACCTCTTTTATCATCTAGAGTTGATTCTGATGCTTATAAAAATGGAGCATTTAGACTTAGAAATGTAAGACTTAAAGCACAAGGTGGGCTTACAAGAAGACCTGGACTGAGATATTTGCAAACATTATCTAATGCAACTTATCAGGCAGAAGCCTATATTTTTGATGAAGATGAAGCATACATATTATTATTTTATGCAAATTCATTAAAAATAGTTGATATATCAAATCCTACTGTATTATTACAAACTATAACGAGTCTGACATGGACATCATCTATGATAGGTTCACTTGTTGTATCTCAAAGTGGAGATACAATGTATGTAACTCATCCAGATATGGTAACTCAAAAAATTACAAGAACAAGTTCAACAAACTTTGCTATTTCAGCATATGATTTTGATGAAAGTAATGGACTAAAATTTCAACCCTATTTTAAGTTTGTTGCTTCTAGCACAACAATAACTCCAAGTGGTACATCTGGCTCCGTTACACTTACAGCTAGTGCAAGTTCTTTTAGTGCATCATATGTAAATACCTATATAAGATTAGTAGATAGTGCTAATGTAGTAAGGCATGCAAAGATTACTGCATTTACAAGTGCTACTGTTGTAACTGCTACACTTTCAGGATCGTTGGCTAATACAAATGCGATAGTAGATTGGGCTGAGCAAGTATTTAGTAGTACTAGAGGTTATGCAAGAACAGTTACTTTTCATGACCAGAGATTAATATTTGGTGGTAGCAGAGATTTACCAAACTTTTTATTCATGTCTAAAGTTGGTGAGTTTACAAACTTTGATATTGGTACTGGTGCAGATTCAGATTCTATACAGATTCAAATTGCTGAAGCCCAAGTATCTGAAATTAAAGCTTTACAATCTTTTAGATTCTTAACAATCTTTACTTCAGAACAAGAACTATTTATACCAACATCTGAAAATAAACCACTTGCACCAAGTACAATAACAGTAAGAAGACAAACAAGTTTTGGTAGTGGATCAGTACAACCAAAAGAATTTGATGGTGCTATAGCATTTTTAACAAAGTCTAAAGGTGCTATTAGAGAATTTATATTTAGTGATATTTCACAAGCCTATAATTCTGATGCTATAACTTTATTGTCTGAGCATTTAATAGGAACTCCAGTAGAAATAGAAGCACAAAGAGAAGCACCAGATCAAATGGAAGGTTATCTATATTTAGTAAATAGCGATGGTCATTTACCTGTGTTTATGTCCATTAGAAAAGAAAAGGTACAGGGTTGGGTTAGATATGAAACAAACGGACAGTTTAAAAATATAGTTAATGTAAATAGAAAGATTTTTTGTATATGCGAAAGAACAATAAATTCTGCAACTGTTACATCATTAGAGCTTTTAGATAATACTTATCATCTTGATAGTGCTTCACAACAAACTAATGGATCACCAATAACAACATGGACTGTTAGTCATTTGCCAAATACACAAGTCCAAGTGAAATCTGGTAATTATTCATTAGGAACTTTTACAACGAATGGTAGTGGCCAGATAACCTTAAATGACGCAGTATCCTCCGTTGAAATAGGTTTAGCATTTTCCCCTTTGGTCACTACCTTACCACCTGAAACACAACTACAAGATGGCGTTACTGTTGGTCAGAGAAGAAGAATAGTAAGAGCAGTATTAGATTTAGTTACTACATTAAATGTCAAAGCTGGTGGAACAAAGATACTGATAAGACAAGTAACAGATGACTTTTCACAAGAGCCAACAACTGTTACAGAAAGAAAAGAAGTGTATTTACTTGGGTGGGGTAAATTAGGTAGAGTGGATATAACACAAGATGAACCATTACCATTGACTTTGAATGGTGTCATGTTAGAGGTAGAAGTATAATGGGTGCCGTAGGATATGGAGTAAGTGCTGCAATTGCTATAGCTGGTGCAAACCAAGCTAGAAAAGCATATGAGATTGAAGCACAACAAAAACTGGAACAAGCTGACATTGCTGGTATTGAAGCAGATCAACAAGCCATTAATAGAACTGCACAGTTAAATGAGCAGTTATCTTCTATACTTGCAACTACTGCTGGATCAGGAGTAAGTGTATTATCTCCAACAACACAAACAATTACAAGAGCAGAAAAGAAAATTGCTAGTGCTGACTTGTCATCCATTAAGTTTATGGGTGATTCCAAACGAAGACAATTTAAAATTAGTGCCTCTGGCTCTAGAATAAAAGGTAAAGCAGCTCAACTACAAGGATATGGTCAAGCAGTAGCAATGGGAACTAAAGCATATATGAGTACATAATGGCAATAAAAAGAACAACACAAAGAAGAAATTATATACAAAATATTGGTATAGCTGATACTGGTGCCAAAGATATGGCAAATGCTACATTGAATCTTTCAAAGATTGTTGGAAATATTACAGCAGATGTAGACCAAGCACAACTTAAGACAGCATATCTTGAAGCAGAAAAACAAGGTAAGATTATTGGAGCAAGAACAGACAAAGATGGAAAAGTACTGCCACTTGATCAAGTTTCATTAGATCAATTTAATCCATCAATATTGAACCAAGCTAATAAAAGACAAGCAATTGAAAGATATAAAAACTTTGCTATTTCAAGTTATAAATCAGCAGTAGTAACGGATGCCTTGGATTCGGCTAGTAATTCTTTTAATACCCATCAAGGAAAAATGGCAGACAATAATAAACTTGCAGTTTTTAATGATAGCCAAAAATATGTGCAAGCATTAGAGTCAAAACTCCCATCAGAAGTATGGAGTGCTATAGGGCCATCTGTAAATGAAGCATGGAGTAGAACGACTAGAAAAGCTAGTGCCTTACATCTAGATGGTGTAAGAAAACAAAATCTACTGAATGGATCAAAGCTTCTAGAAGCACTAAACCAAAATGAAGCTGATGCAAGAAGTGGATTGGGTGGACATGATTTAGAAAATATTGAACAAGATAAGCAAGAAGCATTTGCTTTAATAAAAGAAAACGTATCTTCAGAAGCACAATACACTAATATTGTTTTTGCCTACAATTCAAATTTACAAGCAAGAGTTAGTTCTAATGCTATTGATAGTGCTGTGATTGCTAAAGTTCCTTTGTATGAACAAAGACAAATGGTTGATGATACAATTAAAAGATTTACTGGTACTGGATTAGATACAAAAGTAATTGCTGATGCTATGAACGCAAGAATAACTTATCATGAAAGAATTAGAAAAGATAAAAAAGCAGCTGATGTACAGCAACAACAATCAGATTATTTTACAATGATAAATACAATATATGCTGAAACTAATCCAGCAGCTCTACCATCTGCTTTGGAAATAACTGCCAAGTTTGGTAATACAAACTATGGTGCAAGTTTACAATCAATTATTTCAGGAAGAAGACAGAATTTAGAAAAACTTGAGCAGAGCAAGTTTGGAGAAGATGGCATACTTAAATTAATCAATCTTTCAAACCCTGGAACCACCCCAGATGATAGAAAAGAAGTAGATGAATGGTTTGAATCTAATAGAAATAATTTACCAAAAAGAGTTTATCAGCAATGGGTAAATGATAAAGTTAAGCATAACATAGCAGTTATTAAAAGTGAAAAAGCACAAGCTATGCAACCTGTATTAGATGAAATGAAGTTTGGAACGTCTTTTACTACACCACCTGTAGTATTTGCCAATAGTTTAGATTTATACAGAAAGTCTGGATTAGTTGGTAATTCAGCAACTGCTGTAATGACTGAAACTCAATATAATGAAGCACTCATTAAATATACACAAAAGTACAATCAGTATAAAGATTTAGTATCAGAGGTAAATCAAGGTTTTAATAATAACTCAGCTGGTGCATCAACAACACCAAATCAACAAGCAGCACAAAAGAAACTAGGTAACAATATACTTTATCCAACTAAAGTATTTGTTAATGGACAAAAGGTAGATTTAGATATTGTAAGTTCTGATACAGAAGTAGCAGAAAAAAGCATGATAGCTAGTATTCAGTACATGATAAAAAACAGAACAGTTTTACCTGAAGGTAATATTGTTTCTGCAATGAAAAACTTTGCAACATTAGAGCCAGAGAAACATGAGCAAGTATTAAGGTTTTATAAAACATTAGTAGTGACTGCTGGAAATTATGGATTAGATAAAGCCTATGTTAATCACCATATTTTAAAGGATATTGACACAGAGTTACTAGATATAGCTGCTACTTTAAATGTTCCAAAAGAAACATTAGAAAGAGTATATCTTAAGAAAAAAGATAAGAGTATGGCAAGAATAGAATCTATGTTTACAAACAAAAATCAGAGCTTAGATGAAGTTTTTACAAATACATTAAAAAATCTGAGTGATGATTATGTATTTAGTCTAAGTGGATATATGAGTAAGTTTTTTAAAAATGCATTTAGATTGCCTTTTGATATACCTGAGAAACAAGTTAATGATGTACAAAGACTTAATCTTGAAAGATTTAATGAAATAACAAGAGGTCAGGGATTCTTTGAAGCTGTAAATTCTAATCCAGTATTAAGAAGTAGGTTGTTTAAATCATTTCGTTTTAATTTAATGAGTGATCAAATTAATATTGAGCATGGTGTTGATAAAGCTTTAAATCAAGCCATGTCAATGACACTAGCACAAGTCATGGAAAATGTTGGACTTAAAAAGAATTCTGATGGCATTTCTGTTTTAACAATGTACCCACCTGTATCAGAGTTTCAAAAGACAGTAGATAATGATATAGCAAATATTACTGAAACAGACGTTAATGAATATATCTTTGAGCATTTTAGTAATGTGCCAGCATTAAGAGATAGAGATACTCAAAATGCATTTGCTAATCGTAGTTTTAAAATTGTACCTAATGAAGTGGCTGGTGATAGACCTTCATATAGAATTTATGTTGAACACCCTGGGGGTAAACAAGTTTTATTATCTAATAATTTTATCTTTGATTGGAAGCATAGTCCTCAAAATAAAGCCTATCAGATTGCAATGAATCAATTAAAGAATGATAACTTTGGTACAACTTTATACAGAGCAATGCCAGGACTTGATCGTATTAAACTTAAATCATTATATAGAAGTTGGAATGAGGGCATGTCAGATCAAAACTTTTTAAAAGGTTTAGTCAATCTTTACAACAATACAATGATGGCACTTACTCCAGGTCTTATAAAAGATTCTGATTTAATTGATCCTGATGGTTATACTATTGCCAAAGCAAGAGCTTTGCTTCTTACATTAGGTATGGATCCAAATGCTTGGAAGATGAATCCTGATGCAGCTAAAAGTGTTATTGAAGACGATTAATGAATCCAGAACTAAAAAAAGTAATAGATCAACAAAATCAAGTAAGAGTAAACTTGATTAATAATGACAATATTTACAGAACATTCTCACCTTATGAGCCTACATTATCACAAGTGTTTAGTGCTTCATTTAATCAATTTGCACCATATGAAGCTATAACAAGATTATTTGTAGATGAGGAGTATGAAGTAGAAGAAGGATACGATCCTTTTGCAGATAATCAAATAAAAGATGCTGGTCTTGAGGGCTACATTTACAGATTCAAAGATAGTGGTAGTAGTGGTGAAACTGCACAAAGAATACAAAATATGAAACGTGATATTGAAGACATGGAAATATTGGCTTCTACAGATTATATTTTGCCTCAAGTGTTATCTTCTTTGACTTCTCCAGCTATATTTGCACCTCTGGCTCCATTGAGATATCTTAGAGCTGCTAAAGCTAAAGAAAGATTCAAAGGTGGATTTGTAACAACTGGAGCTGCTATTGCACCTGAAGAAATCATTATGGCACAAGAGCTAGAGTCAAGAGATATCATTGATAGTACTGGTGTTATACTTACTGCTGGTATTATTGGTGGTAGTCTATCTACTGCTCTTGGTAAATACAGTACTCGAATGTATTTTAATGAAGGCCCAGTTTTATGGGCTGAATCTGTAGACCCTACCAAGACAACTAAGACAACAACAACTGCTAAAAGCAAACCTTTTAGTCCAATACAAAGTGTAGAAACTAAAGTATTTAAAGAAGGTGGTGCTGGTATTAACCCACAAAGATCAAGAGAAACTGCTTATGCAACAATGGATCAGGATGCATTGAAAGAAACTGGTGTTGGTATAGAAAAATTACCATGGAATCCTGTAACAAGATTATTGCAAAGTCCAAATGCATTAGTAAGAAACACAGTTGCTAAGATGGTTGATCTAGGTGGCATGCAACAGAAAAAAGTTGATTCAAAACTTGCGATGGATCAAAGTTTAGAAACAACCTTTAGAACAACTTACACACCTAGTCTTGTCAAAACTTTAAATATAGTAGACGAGCAATATTTATCCTATCGTGGTGTTCAAGCATCTGATGGTGATATACAGAGATCATATCAAGTCTTAAGTCAGAAAGTTAAAGATGTATTTAAAAAATCAGATCATTTAACTGAATCTGAATTTAGATCAAGAATAGCAAAAGCAGTTAGAAATAATGGCGACACAGTTAATGATTCAGCTACACCTTATGTAAATGCATCAGCCACACAAGTTAAAAAGCATCTTGATTTAATTAAAGATAATGCACAGCAAGTAAAACTATTTGAAAAACAAGCTGGCAAAAGAATTAAATCTTTAGAAGCAAAGATAGCAAAAACAACAGATCCAGCACAAAAAGCAAAGCTAACAGAAGACTTGCAAAAAGCTAAAGGGTATCTAGAGCAGATAAGAGTTGCTGGTGTTATGGTCAATACTGCTGATGGATTCTTTCCTAGAATATGGAGAGTAGATAAAATTATGGATAATCAAGATCAGTTCATTGCTACAGTAAGTCAATGGGCTGGCAGAACATATGGATTAGATGCAAGAGCATCAAGAGCATTTGCCAATGAAATGATGGATCAGGTTACACGAAGCAAACCATATTATGATTTACCTGATGAAGCTATGAACATAGATTGGATTACAAATGCATCATCGACTAAAGCCAGAACATTTGAAATACCAGATAATCTAATTGATGACTTTCTTGAAAATGATATAGAATCTGTGTTGCGTCACCATACAAGAACTATGGGTATGGACATAGAGCTTACTAGGACTTTTGGTGATATTGATATTGCTGATTTAATTAAAGCAGTAGAAGATGATTACAAAATCTTAATAAAAGAAGCACCTAATCTACAAAAGAGAAGAGAGTTAAAAAAGAATTTAGCTAATGATTTGAGAGATATTAAAGGATTAAGAGATAGACTTCGTGGCACATATGGAGCTTCCAAAGACCCACATGCAACAAGCAGTAGATTTGTAAGAGCAATGAAATCTTTTAATGTACTTGTAGGTATGGGTGGTGCAGTTGTATCTAGTATTCCTGATTTAGTAAGGCCAATGATGGTGGAAGGTCTAAGAGCAACCAACGAAAAAGGTATTGCACACTTCTTTAAACAATCAAGAAGTATATTAAAACAGATGACTAAGAAAGAACTACAACAAGCTGGTGTAGCAGCTGATGCTGTACTAGGTTTAAGAGCTTCTCAATTTGCTGATATAGGGGATACATTTGGATCTAGGTTTGCTTGGGAAAGAAGATTAAACCAGAGTACAGGTATATTCTTTATTGCCAATGGTTTAAACTGGTGGAACCAAATAATGAAAGAGTTTGCTGGTACAACGACAATGCTTCGTATGACAGATCAGATTATGAAACCTTGGGCTAGTCTGACAAGAAGAGATCAAGAAAAGTTCTTATCAAATGGTATAGATCAGCAGATGCATAGTAGAATGGCTTTACAGATAAGACAACATGGCCAAAGAGTAGATGGTGAGTTTATGCCAAATACAGATTTTTGGACAGATGCTACTGCAAGAAAAACATTTAGAAATGCATTAAACCAAACTGTAGAAAGAACAATTATAACACCTGGAGCTGGTGACAGAGCATTATGGACATCAACAGAGTTTGGTTCTCTTATGACTCAGTTCAAAAGTTACGGACAAGGTGCTATGGTTAGATTGCTTACAGCTGGTTTACAAGAAAAAGACGCTGCATTTTGGCAAGGTCTTACATGGCTTGTTGGGTTATCCTTAGTTGTAAATGAGATTAAAAAAGCACAATATGGCATTGATGATAGTAGAGATACTATCAATGATGTTGTTATAGATGCAGTTGATAGAAGTGGTGCATTAGGATGGTTTACAGATGTAAACAATACATTGGAAAAAGTGTCAGATTATAAACTTGGATTAAGACCTTTACTAGGTAGTGATACAGAAAAACCAATGCCTTTTGGTGCAAAAGCTGGTGCATTATTTGGGCCAGCTGGAGGTAACATTGCAACATTAGGTTCTGTAGGAACTGATTTAGCAACTTTTAGTGCAGATCAAAAGACACTTGATAGTGCAAGATTTGTATTGCCAGGAGGTAACTTGTTCTATCTTGATCCAGTATTAGACGGAATATTTAAACCAAGTGATAATGCATTGTGAATTAACAAAAGTATGAAAGTAAGGGATAAATAAGTATGGCTACGATATCAATTGCAGATAATGATGCTCGAATACAATATACTCAAGCTGTAACAGCCAATGTTACACCTTTGACAATTGACTTTCCTTTTTTCGAATTAGATGACATTAAAGTAATAAGAACCACATCAGCTGGTGTTGATACTGTCCTTTCCAGAGGAACTGGCTCTGGCACTTTTGCAGTATCAGGTGTTGCAGTTGATGATGGCTTCTCTGGTGGCAGTATTACTCTAGGTGACACAAATAATAATACTTTTACTTATACAATATTTAGAGATACTCCAATAGCTAGAACTTCTGATTTCGCAACATCAGGACCATTTAATATATCATCACTTAATACAGAATTAGATAAAATATATGCAGTAATGCAACAAGTTGAAAATGCCAATGATAGAGCATTAACATTACCAGATTCTGACGATTTAGCTTCTATCACATTACCAACAAAAGATATTAGAAAAGGTAAATACTTAGCATTTAATGCAACAACAGGTGTGGCAGAAGCTGGGCCAAATGTATCAGATACAGCTACAGTAGCTTCTATATCATCATCTATTAGCACAGTAGCTGGCATTAGTTCACAAGTACAGACAGTTGCTGGTAATAACACTAATATTAATACAGTAGCTGGTATAAATACTGCTATTAGTGATGTTGCTGGTATAGCTGGTAATGTTACGACAGTAGCTAATAATCTTACAGCAATTAATAACGCATCTGACAATGCAACTTTAGCACAAAACTACGCAACTAAAATTGATGGTGTTGTCCCAAATACATCAGACTTTTCTGCTAAAGCACAAGCTGTTGGTGGTACTGGTGTTACTGATGTGACTGGCTCTGCTAGAGAATGGGCTTTAGGTGGTGGCTCTAACCCAAGTGCAACTACTCATGTTAATACTGGTGATGAGTATTCAGCTAAAGGTTATGCAGTCGGTGCAATAGATAGAGGTCAAAATACTGGTAAACATTCTGCAAAAGACTGGGCTACTTATACTTCTGGTACTGTAGATGGTACATTATATTCTGCAAAGTATTATGCACAACAAGCAGAAAGTAGTTCGACATCATTTTCTAATGTGTACCAAGGTGCATTATCATCTGATCCTTCAGGAGGTTCAGTAAGTGCAGGAGATTTATATTACAATACTACATCTAATGTACTTAAATTTTATAATGGAAATACTAATGCATGGGTTAATATAGAAGCAGTTGACACATCATCATTTTCAACGAAAGGATTTGCAACAGCAATGGCTGTAGCGTTATAGGAGTATATTATGGCACAAGATTTTGAAAGAGATATATTAACTGGTGTAGGTACAACACCTGATGATATACCAAGTGGGCAAGATTTTAACTCAGACGATACGATTATAGGTATTAATATGGCAAATATATCTGCTAATTCTATAACTGCATCATGTTTTATGACATCAAGTATATTGTCTTATGGATCAGATTTTGCATTTACTGTAACAGTAGATGGTGGTGGTAATTTTGTTTTAGATGGTCAGACAAAACCAGCTATTACATTATATCGTGGGTTTACTTATACATTTGATGTATCTAGTAATACTATATCAGCAGGCAATCATGTGTTTGCCTTTGCTACAGAAGCTGATGGAGCAAATAGCTCAGGGTTTACTACTGGCGTTACTGCAACTGGTACACAAGGTCAGGCAAATGCAAAGATTACATTAGAAGTAACTGATAGCACTCCTTCAACATTATTCTATTATTGTACTAATCATAGTGGTAAAGGAAACTCTATAGCTATATCTAATGTACATTATATAATTAAAGATGCACCTATACCAGCCGGAAGTTCTCTACAACTTTTAGATGGTGGAGCCAAAATGGTAGTGCAAAATGGAGATAGAATGTTTTTTCAATCAAGTGCAGCATCTAGTTTAGATGTGTGGGTATCAAGAGTGGATTCAATTAGTACATAATGGCATATATAGGAAATAAAGCAGACACAGCATTTACAAGTCTTTTAAAGCAAGACTTAACTGGTGCAAGTGGTACAAGTCTTACACTTACTCATGCAGTAGCTAATGCTAATGACATTGCATTATATATTAACAATGTAAGACAAGAGCCTACAGAAGCTTATACTGTCAATGGCACAGTAGTAACACTAACTGGTACTGTATCTAACTCAGACGATATTTATATTGTTTATTTAGCAAGAGCATTACAAACAACTGTACCTCCTGATGGCAGTATAAGTTCAGCAAAAATAGCTGATG